>Ga0068858_100000560_pt1 | contig 38798 bp, 40 predicted proteins | sample KBSSwiS12_FD_66589 | JGI IMG/M metagenome (GOLD analysis project Ga0068858, IMG submission 66589) | Switchgrass rhizosphere microbial communities from Kellogg Biological Station, Michigan, USA - KBS Switchgrass S1-2 | ecosystem: Host-associated > Plants > Roots > Rhizosphere > Soil ... | reverse complement strand
CACGGGGCACTGCAAGGCGATGATGCCGGCCTCCTGCGAGGAGTAGTTGTCCTCGATCGGCAGGCCGAGCACGCGCGCCAGGTGGGCGCGCAGGTCGAGCGAGAGCATCTCGCCGACGGTGCGGACATGGCGAAGGCTCGCCGGCCGGCCTTCGGGCCGCGCCGCCCAGCGATCGGCGAGTGCCTTCAGGTTGCTCGGAAAGCAGAGCAGGTGCTGCGGCTGGAAGTGGTCGATGGCAACGATCTGCTCCTCGATGCCGGTGGTGCCGGGCATCGCCTGCGCCTTGCCGGTGGCGAACAGATTGGCGACCGGGAAACCCCAGTCCTCCATCTCGACATGGGGGTTGTACGGTCGGATCGAGGTCATGCGGCCGGCGAAATCGCGGCCGTGCCAGAGATGGTCGCGGATCGTGCACGCGGCCCAGAACAGCCGACCGACGGCGGTCTTCTTCAGCTTCACCGGCTCGCCGGTCGACCCGGACGTCGTGACCTCGCCGACCGGTTCGTGCCCGCCCGGGACCTGGGCGGCGAAGAACCCCTGGCCCGCGGCCTGGAGCTGCTGGCGCGAGAGCGGCGGCAGCACGCGCAGCCGGGCGACGCTGGCCAGCGTTTCCGGAGCGACTCCGGCCGCAGCGAGCCGGGCGCGAAACGCCGGTGAATGGCGGACGTGATGCGCCGCCAGGCGGGCGAGTTGCTCGCCCTGCCCCGCCTCGATCGCGGCCAGCGGCAGCCGCTCGCTCGCCTGCAGGCCGGCGACCAGCGCCGCGATCGCCGCCGCCTCGCCGGTCGGCACCGGCGGCCAGACGATGCCTTCGAGGCCGGACTTGAATGGCGGTGCAAAGCCCACGCGTCGCCTTCAGGCGCGAAAGTAGGCGACTTGCACGGCCGTCGCCAGCAGCTGGCCACCGCGGCCGAAGAGCTCGGCGGTCTGGTCGCAGAAGCTGCGATGGAAGACCCGCGCGTCGGCGACGGCGGCGAGCGGCGCGGTGCCGTGGGCGCGAAGCTCGTCGGCGCTGGCGTGGAAATAGGTGGTCATCGAGACCGTGCCGAAAGGCGGCACCCGGCCGATGACCTGGAACAGTCGGCCGAAGAAAGCGTCGCTCATCGCCGTCAACGACAGGAAGTCGAGCGGTCGCGGCACCGCGTCGCGCAGCCAGAGCAGCGACCGCGGGCTGCGCGGCGGCTCGGGCGGCGTCTCGCTCAGCTCGAGCTTGCCGTCGGCGAAGCGGAACTCGTACTGCGCCACCCAGGACAGCGACGCCCGGTTCGGCACCGGCGCGAGCGACTCCCAGACCGGCATCTCCGGAGCGGTGCTGGGCTGAAGGCTGAAGGTGTCGCGGCGGGCCGCGGTGACGATCGTCGCCGTCAGCACCGCTTCCGTGCTGTCGCCCTGCGTGAACTCGACCGACCAGTGCTGGCTCGAGCGGTTGGCCCGGGTTTGGCGCGCCCGCACCGTGAACTCGCCTGCGGCGATCGGGGCGCAGAAGTTGACGGTGAGCGCGAGCGGGTCGCCCTCGCGCTGCGGATGCTCGAGCACCGCCCGCAGGGCGGTCGCGGCGGAGATGCCGCCGAACGGGCCGATGAAGGTCCAGTAGGCATCGCTGGTGCGGGCGCGCCGGTCCGGACCGGCCGGATCGCCTTCGAGCGCCGTGGCGAGGTCGAGCGCGTGCATCGTCATGGCCGGCGATTGTCGATGCTCACGCTCGCGCCCGCTGCGCCGGGCGACGCCTCGACCGGGACGAGGATCGCCTCGCCGGTCGCGACCCGCCGCTCGCCGCCGTCGCGCAGCGCGAACAGGTCGGCGGCAGCGAACACCTGGCGGCGTCCCGCCTGCACGACCCGGGCGCGGGCGACGAAGGCGCTGCCGATCGCCGGCGCCAGGCAGTTCACCGAGAAGTGCGACGCCAGCACCCGCCCGGCCAGAGTGAAGGCGGCGAAGCCGCAGGCGGTGTCGATCAGCGCGCCGATCATCCCCGCGTGGAGGAAGCCGGCGTACTGGCCGTGCTCGTCGTTCCACGGCATCGACAGCTCGATCTCGCCGGGGGCGAGGCAGCGAACCTCGAACCCGGCCCGGCGGTTGAAAGCCGCGCTGGCGTTGAGGGCAACGAGCGCAGCCTGGAGATCGGCGGTGTCGACCATGATGGATGCTCCTTCGGCCCAAGGCCGGGATCGATCATGGCGGCCTCAGGGTCGCCGCGCCGTCTCACGGGCGACAGCGGAAGGCGCCGGCACAATTCGGCCATGCCTGCTCCCAGCGATCAGCTGGCGCTCTTCGCCGGCCCGCCCGAAGGCGCCGAGCGAGGCCTTCCCTCGGGCTGGTCCTATCGCAGCGAATTCATCTCGATCGTCGAGGAAGCGGCACTGCTCGAGGCGATCGTCGCCCTGCCGCTCGAGGAGGCGCGCTATCGCGGCTATGTCGCACGGCGTCGGGTCGCGCATTTCGGCACCGACTACGACTTCGGCGCCAACCGTTTGCTTGCGGCCCCGCCGCTGCCGCCGGCGTTCCAGCCGCTACGCGCCCGCGCAGCAGCCTGGATCGGCGAGCCGCCCGAGGCCCTCGGCAGCGCCCTGATCGCCGAATACCGTCCCGGCGTGCCGCTCGGCTGGCACCGCGACGTGCCCGACTTCGAGACCGTGGTCGGCGTCTCCCTCGGCGGCAGCGCCCGGATGCGCTTTCGCCGCTACCCGCCGGTGCGGCCGAAGAAGGCCGACGTGCTTTCGCTCGAGCTCGCGCCGCGCTCGGCCTACCTGCTGCGCGCCGAGGCGCGCTGGGCCTGGCAGCACAGCATCGCGCCGACGCCGGGGCTGCGCTACTCGATCACCTTCCGCACCCGTGCCGCGACGACACGGTCGGCTCGGCGAAGCACCGAGGTCGCCTCGCCATGACGGCCGTGCGCAAGCCGCCCGCGGATCCGCAGAAGTTTCGCGTCGACGTCGGCCCGAGCGCGATCGACGGCCAGGGCGCGTTCGCCGCCGAGGCGATTCCGGCGCGGCGCAAGATCGGCGAGATCCGCGGCGAGCCGATCAGCGTGCGGGAGGCCTGGCAGCGGGCCCGCGAACTGGCGCGGATCATGATCGTCGAGGTGAGCGAGCGTCGGGCGGTGGACGCCTCGGGCTCGACCGACCCCTTGCGCTTCACCAATCATTCCTGCGCCCCGAACGCGGTGCTGCGCATCCGCCAGGGGCGGATCGAGATCTTCTCGATGCGCGATGTCGCCGCCGGCGAGGAGCTCACCATCGACTACGGCGAGTCGCACCATCGGGGTCGGCTCGCCTGCCGCTGCGGCGCGCCGCGCTGCGTCGGCCGCCTGTAGCGAAACGCTGCGCCGGCCGTGGCGGCGATCTACTCGCGCAGCAGCTCGGCGAGCTTGAGCTTGTCGAAACGGGCTTCGCGCCAGAACGGCGCGAGATCCGGCGAAGGGTCGAGCAGCAGGGCCGCGATCAACGGCTCGGCAGGCGTACGGTCCGGATCGGCGAGGAGCACGTAGCGCGCCTCCCCGGACTCGTCCAGCCGGCCGACCCAGTCGATGCCGACCAGGGTGTCGAGCAGCGGATCGATCTGCAGCGGGTCGGTCGAGAGCGCATGCGAGAGGGCCGGCCCCGTCAGCCCCTTCAGGCCCGCGTCCCGGCCAGCGCTCAGGGCACGGAGCAGCGCCAGCGCGAGGCGGAAGCGCGCCCCGGTCGAGGCCGGCCAGCGCTTCAGGCGCGTGCCTGCCGCCGGCGCGTAGGCGGCGATCACCGCGCCGAGCAGCATGACCACCCAGCTCAGGTAGATCCAGATCAGGAAGATCGGCACCGTCGCGAAGGCGCCGTAGATCATGTTGTAGGTCGGGACGGTGCTGAAATAGAGCGCAAGCAGGCGCTTGGCACCGGCGATGCCGAGGGCGACGAACAGGCCCCCGGCCAGGGCGTGGCGCCAGCGCACATGGGTGTTGGGCACGTAGTGGAACAGCGCCGCGCCGCCGAACGCGATCAGCACGAATTCGAGCACCGCGATGACGACGCCGAAGCCCTGTGGCGCGAACCCCCCGTAGCCGCGCGCCACCGAGACCGCGTACGAGGTGGCGGTGAGGCTCACCGCCAGCAGCAGCGGACCGAGCGTCATCGCCGACCAGTAGATGAGCACGCGCTGGCCGAGCGGCCGGGCCTTGCGCACGCGCCAGATCGCGTTCAGCGCCTTGTCGATGGTCAGCATCAGGGCGATCGCGCTGATCAGCAGCACCGCCAAGCCGACCAGGCCGAGCCGGTTGGCGCGGCTCGAGAACTGGGTGATCGCCCCGAGCACCGGCTTGGCGATGGTGTCCGGGAAGAGGTTGGCGACGAAGTAGCGCTGCAGCGTCTCCTGCAGGGCGGAGAAGATCGGGAAGGCGCTGAACAGAGCCAGCATCACCGTCGCCAGCGGCACGATCGAGATCACCGAGGTGAAAGTGAGGCTGCCGGCGGTGAGCGCCAGCCGGTCCTCGCGGAAGCGCTCGGCCAGCGTCACCGCGGTGCCGTACCAGGGCCAGGCCTGCAGGCGCTTGAGAGCGCGGGCGACGACGGTCGTCGGGGCGGTCACGGCGCGGCGGCGAAAGGCATTGCTGGCATCATAAGGACGATGACGGACCGTGCCGCACCGGACGCGACGATCGCCTGGACGCGTGCGCTTGCGCTCTCGGCCACCATCGCCCTCCTGCTGCTGTGTCTGGCGTGGGAGCTCTGGCTCGCGCCGACCGGCCGCGGCACCCTCGCGATCAAGGCCCTGCCCTTGCTCCTGCCGCTGGCCGGCCTGGCGAGGATGCGCCTCTACACCTATCGCTGGATGAGCCTCCTGGTCTGGCTCTACGTCGCCGAAGGCGCGGTGCGGGCCAGCAGCGAACGCGGCACCGGTGCCTGGCTCGCCGGCCTCGAGGTGGTGCTGGCGATGCTGATCTTCTACGCCTGCGCCGCCCATGTCCGGGCGCGCTTTCGCCACGCCGGAGCAGGAGCGGCATGAGCAACCTGCTGGAGCGCCTGCGCGGCGTCGTCGGCGCCGCCCACCTTCTCGTCGACGGCGATCTCGGCCCCTGGGAGGTCGACTGGCGCAAGCGCTGGCGCGGCCGGGCGCTGGCCGTCGCCCGCCCCGGGTCCACCGTCGAAGTCGCACAGGTGGTGCGCCTGTGCGCCGAGCACGGCACGGCCATCGTTCCCCAGGGCGGCAACACCGGCCTGGTCGGCGGCTCGGTGCCCGATGACAGCGGCCGCCAGCTGGTGCTGAGCCTGGCGCGCCTCGATCGGGTTCGCGGCCTCGATGCGGCGAACATGACCCTGACGCTCGAGGCCGGCTGCGTGCTGCAGCGCGCCCAGCAGGCCGCGGCCGACGCCGGCCTGCTGCTCGCCCTCAGCCTCGGTGCCGAAGGCAGCTGCACGATCGGCGGCAATCTCGCCACCAATGCCGGCGGCACGCAGGTGCTGCGCTACGGCAACGCCCGCGAGCAATGCCTCGGGCTCGAGGTGGTGACCGCCGCGGGCGACGTCTGGGACGGCCTCACCGGCCTGCGCAAGGACAACACCGGCTACGACCTGCGCGACCTGATGATCGGCAGCGAAGGCACGCTCGGCATCATCACCGCGGCGACGATGAAGCTGCAGCCACGGCCGGTCGCCGTGCTCACGGCGCTGGCGACCCTGCCGACGCTCGATGCCGCGGTCTCGCTGCTCTCGCTCGCGCGCTCGATGCTCGGCCCCGGCCTGACCGGGTTCGAGGTGATGAACGCGTTCTCGCTCGATCTGGTGCGAAAGCGCTTCCCGGCGCTGCGCCAGCCGCTGCCGCCGGCGGCGTGGACGGTGCTGCTGGAGCAGTCCGACACCGAGGGCGAAAGCCACGGCGCCGCAGCCCTGGAATCGCTGCTGACGGCGGCGCTCGAGCGCGGCCTGATCGACGACACGGCGATCGCCTCCAGCATCGAGCAGGCGAACGCGATGTGGCACCTGCGCGAGTCGATCACCCTCGCCCAGGCCGAGGAAGGCCCGAACATCAAGCATGACATCTCGCTGCCGGTCTCGGCGATCCGCGACTTCGTCGCCGCCACCGACGCCGCCCTGCAGCGCGCCCTGCCCGGCATCCGCCTGGTCAACTTCGGCCACCTCGGCGACGGCAACCTGCACTACAACGTGCAGTGCCCGGAAGGCGACGATGCGGTCGAGTTCCTCCGCCACGAGGCCGACGTCAACGCGATCGTCTACGACGCCGTCGGCGCGCGCAACGGCTCGATCTCGGCCGAGCACGGCATCGGCCGGCTGAAGCTCGACGAGATGAGCACACGCAAGTCGCCGGTGGCCCTGGCGATGATGCGGGCGATCAAGGCTGCGCTCGACCCCGCGGGCGTGCTGAACCCTGGGCGAGTGCTTCCGCCGCCAGCCATTCGGTGAAGGCCGCGACCTCGGGGCGCCGCGCCGCACCCGCCGCGACCAGCATGCAATAGCCCTTCGGCGAGGCGACGACGTCGGCAAACGGCGCGACCAGCTGCTTTGCTTTCAGCAGACGGTCGATCAGTGGCACTCGGCCGAGCGCCACGCCCTGGCCGGCGACCGCCGCCTGGATCAACTGGTCGTACGAGGAGAAATGCAGCACCGCGGCGGGCTTGAGCTGGGTGAGCTGCATGGCGTGCAGCCACAGGCCCCAGTCCTGCAGGTGGTTGCTGCCGTCGGGCTCCATCCTGAGCAGGGTCTGGCCGGCGAGATCGGCCGGCACCTTGAGCGCGGCGCCGGCGGCGCGGAGCAGGCGCGGGCTGCAGACCGGGAACACGCTCTCGCCGAACAGCGGCATCGCCCCCACCGGAAGCAGGTCGACCGAGCGATAGCGGACGGCCACGTCGACGCCGTCGCGCTCGAGATTGGCCAGGTTGTTGCCGGTGGAAATGCGGACGTCGACGCCGGGATGAGCGGCGACGAAGGCGGTCAGCCGCGGAATCAGCCAGACGCCGGCGAAGCCGGCGGTGGTGCTGACGACCACCGGCCGGGTCTCGCTCCCCTGCTTGAGCGCACGGCTGGCGCGATCGATGGTCGTCAGCGCCTCGGTCGTCGCCTGCTGGAAAGCGCGGCCTTCCTCGGTGAGCACCAAGGCCCGGTGCAGGCGCCGGAACAGCGCCACGCCGAGCCGGTCTTCGAGCGCCTGGATCTGCCGGCTCACCGCCGACTGGGTCAGGGCGATCTCGTCGCCGGCGCGGGTGAAGCTGAGGTGGCGCGCGGCCGCCTCGAACGCCACCAAGAGCTCGAGCGGCGGCACCTCGTAGGCGCGGCGGCTTACATGCGGCATGTTTTGCATGCGTCCTGCGCATGCTTTCCATGAATGATTACCGTTTGAGAACGGCCTCCTTGGCGCGCACCATTCGCTCCCTGGCCGCTGCCGACTTCCCTGACAGATGGCCATGATGCATGCATGGTATTCATGCTAACAGGAGAAACGACATGCGCAATGACCTGATGTTCGATTCCCTGCCCCTCGCCAAGGGCCGGATCCGCCGCGTCCGGCGTCCCCTCGGCCGCCGGGTCGAGTGCGTGACCGGCGCGCTCTGGGTGACGCAGGACGGCGATCCGCGCGACATCGTGCTGAGCCCGGGCGACTCGTTCGTCTTCGACCAGCGCGGCGACGCGCTGATCAGCGCCCTCGACGACTCCCGCCTCCTTCTCCTCGAGACCTGCGCGCCGGCCGCGGCCCACGACTGATCCAACCCTACTGGATCGGCCCCTTCAGGGCATCGGGCAGGGGCAGCGCGACCACGGCGATGCCCTCCTCGCGGAGCGCCTCGGCATCCTCGGTCGAGGCCCGGCCGCGGATGCCGCGCTCCTCGACCTCGCCGTAGTGGATGCGCCGGGCCTCCTCGGCAAAGCGGTCGCCGACGTCCTCGGTGGCGCTCATCACCTGGCGGACGACGCGCAACCATTGCGACTGCAAGGTCATCTGCATTCCCTGCGTCGGCGCCGGCTCGGCCTCGGGCCCGGCGTGGCGGCCGACGTTCAGGCGCGGCGCGCTCGGCAGGCGGGTGATCTCGGTATTGCCGCACAGCGGGCAGGCGATGCCCGTCCCTGCCGTCTGGGCAGCGAAATCCTCTTCCGACGCGAACCAGCCTTCGAATCGATGGTCACCGCCGCAGCGCAGGTTCAGGACCTTCATGTCGACATTATCGGCATGCCGTCAGATCGGCGCCGGCTGCCACGCCAGCGGCCAGCGGCCGGCCTGCCAGTGGCGAAGCCAGAGCAGGCCGATGAGCGTCTTCGCGTCGGTGAGTTTCCCGTCCCGGGCCGCCGCCTCCAGCTCCTCGGCGGTGGCCTCGAGGACGTCGAGGAATTCGCCGTGGTCGAGCCGGCGCTCGCCGGCGGTGAGGCCGCGGGCGAACCAGATCTCGATCGCCTCGGTGGCATAGGCGATGGCGTTGTGGGTGACGCCGGCGCGGGCCCATTCGGCCGCTCGGTAGCCGGTTTCCTCGAACAGCTCGCGCACGGCGCAGTCGAGCACCGGCTCGCCGGCCTCGAGCTTGCCGGCGGGAAACTCGATCAGGGCCTTGCCGATCGGATGGCGCCACTGCCGCTCGACGATCAGCCGGTCGGCGTCGAGCATCGCCACGACCATCACCGCGCCGGGATGGACGATGTATTCGCGGTCGGCCGAATGGCCGTCGGGAAGGCTGACCCGGTCGCGGCGAACGTCGAGAAGACGCCCCTTCCAGACCTGCTCCGAGGCGATCGTCGTTTCGCGCAGATGGCCGATGTCGGCGTCGAGGTCGCGCAATCGCATCGAAACGGGCGCCTCGTCGCGATCGGCGCTCAGGTGGCGAACATCTGCACGATCGCCTGGGCGCACATCTGCATCAGCCCGCCGGGGAGGATGCCGAGCAGCAGCACCGCTGCGCCGTTGAGCGACAGCATGATCCGCGCGTCGGAGGTGCCGGCGACCGGATGGGCGTCGACCGGATCGTCGAAGTACATCACCTTGACGACCCGCAGGTAGTAGAACGCGCCAAGCAGCGACAGCACCACGGCGATCACCGCCAGCCAGATGAGCCCGGGGACGTTGGTCGAGACCAGCGCCTGCAGCACCGCCAGCTTGGCGTAGAAGCCGACCGTCGGCGGGATGCCGGCGAGCGAGAACATGAACACCGCCATCACCCCGGCGAACCACGGGCTCTTCTTCGCCAGGCCCTTGAAGTCGTCGATCAGCTCGGCCTCGTGGCCGGTGCGCGACAGCAGCATGATCATGCCGAAGGTGCCGAGCGAGGTGAGGACGTCGACGACGACGTAGAACATCGCCGAGCTGTAGGCGTTGACCGCCGAGACGGTGTTGCTGTTCACCACTCCCGGGCACAGGCCGAGCAGCATGAAGCCGATCTGGGCGATGGTGGAGTAGGCCAGCATCCGCTTGATGTTGCCCTGGGCGATCGCCGCCAGGTTGCCGAGCAGCATCGAGCCAACCGAGAGCAGCACCAGCATCTGCTGCCAGTCGACCGCCAGGCCGAGCATGCCCTCGACCAGGAGGCGGATCGTGATCGCGAACGCCGCCAGCTTGGGGGCGCCGCCGACGAGCAGCGTCGCCGCGGTCGGAGCGCCCTGGTAGACGTCGGGCACCCACATGTGGAACGGCACGGCGCCGAGCTTGAACGCCAGGCCGGCGACGACGAACACGGTGCCGAGAACGAGCACCGACTTGTTGATCTGGCCGGTGCCGATGGCCTTGAACACCTCGCTGATGTCGAGCGAGCCGGTCGCGCCGTACATCATCGACAGCCCGTAGAGCAGGAAGCCGCTCGCCAGGGCGCCGAGGACGAAGTACTTCATCGCCGCCTCGGTGGCGGGAATGCTGTCGCGGCGCATCGCCACCAGGGCATAGAGGCTCAGCGACATCAGCTCCAGGCCGAGATAGACGACCAGGAAGTTGTTGGCCTCCAGCATCACCAGGATGCCGAGCAGCGAGAACATCGAGAGCGAGAACAGCTCGCCCTTCAGCATCTCTCGCTCTGCGGCGTAGGGCCGGGCATAGACCAGCGTCACCATCATCGCCAGGGTGGCGAACAGGCCGAGCAGGTGGCCCATCGGGTCGGCCACCACCATGCGCTGCATGGCGTAGAGGGTGAAGCCGTCGGCGAAGTACCAGAGCTGAAGCATCGCCAGCAGGAAGAGCGACGCCTGCGTCAGCGAGTAGGTGACGAGGCGCTTCGGATCCTTCACCCACAGGTCGACGAGCGCGACCAGGCAGGCGGCGGCGAGCAGCAGGATCTCGGGGTAGATGGCTTGCCAGTTCATGTTCGTCGCTTCACTGCGCGATCTTGCTGATCGTCGTTTGGCGCAGCAGTTGCGCGACCGATTCGTGCATCACGTCGGTGAAGGGCTTCGGATAGAGGCCCATCGCCAGCACCGCGGCGGCGAGCACGCCGAGCATCCAGAACTCGCGCCGGTCCAGGTCTTCCAGCTCGGCGACATGGTGATTGGCGACGGCGCCGAAGTAGACGCGCTTGACCATCCAGAGCGTGTAGGCCGCGCCCCAGATCAGGGTCGTGGCCGCGAGCGCCGCGAGCCAGAAGTTCACCTTGACGGCGCCGAGGATGACCATCCACTCGCCGACGAAGCCGGCCGTGCCCGGCAGGCCGCAGTTGGCCAGGGCGAACAGCACCGCCAGGGCGGCGAACTTCGGCATCGTGTTGACGACGCCGCCATAGGCCGCGATCTCGCGCGAATGCACCCGGTCGTAGAGGACGCCGATGCAGAGGAACATTGCGCCGGAGACGAAGCCGTGCGAGATCATCTGCACGATCGCGCCCGAGACCGCCAGCTCGTTGCCGCGCCCCTGGGCGTCGAACAGGAAGAAGCCCAGGGTGACGAAGCCCATGTGCGCGACCGAGGAGTAGGCCACCAGCTTCTTCATGTCGCTCTGCACCAGGGCGACGAAGCCGATGTAGACGACGGCGATCAGCGACAGGGCGATCATGAACCAGGCCCACTTGTGGCTGGCGTCGGGCGTGATCGGCAGCGAGAAGCGGATGAAGCCGTAGGCGCCGAGCTTCAGCATGATCGCCGCCAGCACCACCGAGCCGCCGGTGGGCGCCTCGACGTGGGCGTCGGGCAGCCAGGTGTGCACCGGCCACATCGGCACCTTGACCGCGAAGGCGAAGAAGAAAGCGAAGAACAGCAGCACCTGGGCGTCGAGCGCCAGCGGCAGGCGGTGCCAGACGAGGATGTCGAAGCTGCCGCCCGACTTGTAGTAGAGGTAGATCAGCGCCACCAGCATCAGCAGCGAGCCGGCGAGCGTGTAGAGAAAGAACTTGAACGCCGCATAGACGCGCCGCGGCCCACCCCAGACGCCGATGATGAGGTACATCGGGATCAGCGTCGCCTCGAAGAAGACGTAGAACAGCAGCCCGTCGAGGGCCGAGAACACGCCGACCAGGAGCCCGGAGAGGATCAGGAACGCGCCCATGTACTGGTTGACGCGCTCGGTGATCACCTTCCAGGCCGAGATGACGACGATCACGGTGATGAAGGCCGTGAGCAGCACGAACCAGACCGAGAGGCCGTCGACGCCGAGCAGGTACCAGACGTTGAAGCGGCTGATCCAGGGCTGGCGCTCGGTGAACTGCATCGCCGCCGTGGCGGTGTCGAAGCCGGTGATCAGCGGAATGGTGACCAGGAAGCTGGCCAGCGAGGAGATCAGGGCGGCCCAGCGCACCGCGTCGGCCCGGTCGTCCCGACCCAGGGCGAGAAGAAGCACGCCCGAGAGGATGGGGAGCCAGATCGCGATGCTCAGCAAGGGCATGTTCTTGTTGTTCTGATGTCGTCTAGCGACCGATGAGATTGCCCAGATAGGGCCAGAGCTGCCAGGTCATCAGGCCGATGACGCCGACGATCATCACCAGCGCATACCAGTAGAGGTAGCCGCTCTGCAGCGCCCGCGTCGACAGGCCCAGGCGGCCGATGGCATTGGCGCTGCCGTCGATCAGGATGTCGTCGATGATGCCGACATCGCCGCGCCGCCAGAAGGTCGTGCCGAGCAGCACCGCGGCGCGCGACAGCACGTTCTCGTTGAACCAGTCGAACCAGTACTTGTTGTCGAGCAGGCGGTAAAGGAAGGCGAAGCGGCTCTGGATCGCCGCCGGGATGTCGGGCCGCTTCAGGTACAGGAACCAGGCGACGACCACGCCGGCCACGGCCAGCCAGAGGACCGGGCCGGTGAGCGAATGCGTGACCATCGCCAGCGGGCCGTGCCACTCCGCCGCCAGCTCGGCCATCGCCGGATGGGCGCCGCGGTAGACGGTGATGGCCCCCTTGAAGAAGTCGCCGAAGAGCATCGGCCCGATCGTGAGGAAGCCGATCAGCACCGAGGGGATCGCCAGCGCGATCAGCGGCCAGGTGACGACCGCGGGCGACTCGTGCGGCGGCGCGTGCGGGTCGTGCGGGTCATGCGCATGGGCGTCCGGCTCGGCGTGGCTGGTGTGCGCATCGGGACCGTGGTCATCGTCGTGCGCCGCGTGGTCATCGTGCGCTTCCGGCGGGAACGGCTTGTTGCGGAAGCGCTCCGGGCCGTGGAAGACCAGGAAGTACATGCGGAACGAATAGAAGGCCGTCACGAACACGCCGGCGAGGACCGCGAAGTAGGCGAAGCCGGCGCCGTACAGGTGGCTCGCGTGCGCCGCCTCGATGATCGAGTCCTTGGAGTAGAAGCCGGAGAAGAACGGCGTGCCGATCAGCGCCAGCGAGCCGATCAGCGACGTGATCCAGGTGATCGGCATGTACTTGCGCAGGCCGCCCATGTTGCGGATGTCCTGGTCGTGGTGCATGCCGATGATCACGGAACCCGCGGCGAGGAACAGCAGCGCCTTGAAGAAGGCGTGGGTCATCAGGTGGAACACCGCCACCGAATAGGCCGAGGCGCCGAGAGCGACCGTCATGTAGCCGAGCTGCGAGAGCGTGGAGTAGGCGACGACCCGCTTGATGTCGTTCTGGATGACGCCGAGGAAGCCCATGAAGAGCGCCGTGATCGCGCCGATGATCAGGACGACCGAGAGCGCGGTGTCGGAGAGCTCGAACAGCGGCGACATCCGCGCCACCATGAAGATGCCGGCGGTCACCATCGTCGCCGCATGGATCAGGGCCGAGATCGGCGTCGGGCCTTCCATCGAATCGGGCAGCCAGACGTGCAGCGGCACCTGGGCGCTCTTGCCCATGGCGCCGATGAACAGGCAGATGCAGATCACTGTGATCAGCCGCCAGTCCATCCCGGGAAAGCCCAGCTTCGCCAGCTCGCCGCCGCGGGCAAAGGCCTCGCCGTAGTTGAGCGTGCCGGCGTAGGCGACGATCAGGCCGATGCCGAGGATGAAGCCGAAGTCGCCGACCCGGTTGACGATGAACGCCTTCATGTTGGCGAAGATCGCCGTCGGCCGCGTGTACCAGAAGCCGATCAGCAGGTAGGAGACCAGGCCCACCGCCTCCCAGCCGAAGAACAGCTGCAGGAAGTTGTTGCTCATGACCAGCATGAGCATCGAGAAGGTGAAGAGAGAGATGTAGCTGAAGAAGCGCTGATAGCCTGGGTCGTCGGCCATGTAGCCGATGGTGTAGACGTGCACCATCAGCGAGACGAAGGTGACCACCGCCATCATCATCGCCGTCAGGCCGTCGACGAGGAAGCCGATCTCCATCTTCAGGCTGCCCGGGCCGCCGCCGCCCAGGACCATCCACTCGTAGACCGTGGCGTTGAAGCGGGCGCCGTGCGTCGCCACTTCGTACAGGACCCAGGCGGAGATCGCGAACGAGATCGCCACGCCGAGGATGGTGACGAGGTGCGAGCCGCGGCGCCCGACCTGCCGCCCGAACAGGCCAGCGACGACGGCACCGACCAGCGGCGCCACCGGCACGGCGAGGAGCAGGCCCGAGGAGAGTTGTGCTGCCATGCGTCGGCCTCAGCCCTTCAGGGTGTCGAGCTCGTCGACGGCGATCGTCGAGCGGGTGCGGAACAGCACCACCAGGATCGCCAGGCCGATCGCCGATTCGGCGGCGGCGACGGTGAGGATGAAGAACACGAACACCTGCCCGGCCATGTCGCCGAGGTAGTACGAGAAGGCGACGAAGTTGAGGTTGACGGCGAGCAGCATCAGCTCGATCGCCATCAGCAGCACGATCAGGTTCTTGCGGTTGAGGAAGATGCCGATCACCGAGAGGGCGAACAGGATCGAGCTTACCGTCAGGTAGTGGCCGAGCGTGATCGGTCCGAAGCTCATCGCCGATCTCCCACGGGCGGCGGCGCCGCGCTGGTCGTGTCGTGCGCCGGCGCTTCCGGCTTCATCGACACGAGCCGCACCCGGTCGGCCTTCTTCGCCCTCACCTGCTCCGACGGATCGGTGTGCTTCGTGTCCTTGCGGGCGCGCAGGGTCAGCGAGATCGCGGCGATGATCGCCACCAGCAGGATCACCGCCGCGATCTGCAGCGGATAGAGGTAGTTGGTGTAAACGTCGACGCCGAGCAGCTTGGTGTTGCCGAGCTTGAGCGCCTCTGCCGACAGCGGCCGCGCCTGGGAGACGAAGAAGCCCGGGATCAGCACCGCCGCCATCTCGAGGGCGATCACCACGCCCACCAGCAGCGCCACCGGGAAGTGCTTCCAGAAGCCGACGCGCAGCGACGCGGTGTCGACGTCGAGCATCATCACCACGAACAGGAACAGCACCATCACCGCGCCGACGTAGACCAGCACCAGGGCGATCGCCAGGAACTCGGCGCGCAGCAGGATCCAGACGCAGGCGGCGCTGAAGAACGCGAGCACCAGGTACAGGGCGGCGTACACGGGACTGCGCGCCGTGATGACGCGGAAACCCGCGAACAGCAGCACGAGCGAGAAGACGTAGAACAGTGCGGTGGAAGTCGTCATGGAAATCGGTTCGCGCACGCCTGCACCCGCCGCCCGGCTCCGGGCAGCGCGGCGCGTCAGCGGTACTTGGCGTCCGCCTCCTTCGCCGCGGCGATCTCGGGTTCGTAGCGGTCGCCGACGGCGAGCAGCATGTCCTTGGTGAAGTACAGGTCGCCGCGCTTCTCGCCGTGGTACTCGAAGATGTGCGTCTCGACGATCGAGTCGACCGGGCAGCTCTCCTCGCAGAAGCCGCAGAAGATGCACTTGGTGAGGTCGATGTCGTAGCGCGTGGTGCGGCGCGAGCCGTCGTCGCGCACGTCGCTCTCGATCGTGATCGCCAGCGCCGGGCAGACGGCTTCGCACAGCTTGCAGGCGATGCAGCGCTCCTCGCCGTTCTCGTAGCGGCGCAGCGCGTGCAGGCCGCGAAAGCGCGGCGAGAGCGGCGTCTTCTCTTCCGGGTACTGCACGGTCACCTTCTTCGCCAGGAAGTGCCGGCCGGTGAGCCTCATGCCCTTGAACAGCTCGCCGAGCATGAAGCTCGAGAGGAAGTCCTTGATCGGTGTCGCTTGCGCCATGCTATTTCCAGATGTTCCAGGGCGACTGGATCACGAGGCCGACGACGACGAGCCAGACCAGCGTGACCGGAATGAAGATCTTCCAGCCCAGGCGCATGATCTGGTCGTAGCGGAAGCGCGGGAAGGTCGCCCGCACCCAGAGGAACAGGGTGGCGATGACGAAGATCTTGCCGAACAGCCACAGCCAGTTCCAGAACCAGGCCGTGGCGACGATCCACTCGGGCGTCTGCAGGCCGAGGACGGCGAACGACACCGGCGCCATCCAGCCGCCGAGGAACATCACCGCCGCCAGGGCCGAGACCAGCAAGATGTTGGCGTACTCGGCGAGGAAGAACATCGCGAACGCCATGCCCGAGTACTCGACCATGTGGCCGGCGACGATCTCGGATTCGCCCTCGACGACGTCGAACGGCGCCCGGTTAGTCTCGGCGATGCCCGAGATCACGTAGACGACGAAGATCGGCAGGAGCGGCAGCCAGTTCCAGCTGAGGAAAGTGAGGCCGCGCTCGGCGAACCAGCCCCGGCCCTGCCCGAGGACGATGTCGGTCATGTTGAGGCTGGCCGAGACCATGAGCACCACCACCAGGGCGAAGCCCATGGCGATCTCGTAGCTCACCATCTGCGCCGAGGCGCGCAAGGCGCCGAGGAAGGCGTACTTCGAGTTCGAGGCCCAGCCGGCGATGATCACGCCGTAAACCTCCATCGAGGTGATCGCCATCAGGAAGAGCAACCCGGCGTTGATGTTCGAGAGCGCCTTCTCCGGCCCGAACGGCACCACCGCCCAGGCGGCGAGCGCCGGCATGATGGTCATCACCGGGCCGAGGAAGAACAGGCCCTTGTTCGCCGCCGTCGGGACGATGATCTCCTTGAAGATCAGCTTCACCGCGTCGGCGATCGGCTGCAGCAAGCCGAGCGGGCCGACCCGGTTCGGGCCCGGACGGATCTGGCTCCAGCCGATCGCCTTGCGCTCCCAGAGCGTGAGGTAGGCGACGCAGAGCAGCAGCGGCACGAGCAGGGCGACGATCCGTGCCACCGCCCAGACCGCGGGCCAGGCGGCGCCGAAGGTCGAGGCGCCGAAGGTGGTGATGGATTCGATCATCCGGGCTTCGCCTTCAGATCACGCCGGCGGCAACCGCACCGGCATCCTGGGCCACCGGCTCGAGCGCGATCTCGATCCGGCCGAACATCGGACCGAGTGCTGCCGTGAGCGGATGAGCCGCGGCGACGCGGATGACGTTCGACGCGAGCGAAGGGTCGACGCGTGCCGGCAGGACCACCGAGTTGGCGCCCTGGGTGATGCGCACCCGCGCGCCGTCGACGATGCCGCGCTCGGCGGCGAGCTCGCTCGGCACCCCGGCCGCAGGCGGCGCGGCATCGGCCGTCATCTGCAGCGCCGGAGCGCGCCGGACGATGGCGTCGATGGCATAGATCGGCACGTCGGCGATGCGCTCCAGAGCGCCGGTCGCGGCGGCGCGAGCGCTGTCGGCCGAGACGCCGGCGCTGCCGGCGGCCGCGAGCCGGGCCGGAATCGCGGCGAGGTCGCCGAGCGCCTCGCTCTTCACTTCCTCCGAGCTTTCGAACGAGAAGCCACCCAATCCGAGCAGATTGCCCAGCACGCGAAGCACTTTCCAGGCCGGCCGCGCCTCGCCGCGCGGCTTGACGACGCCATGGAAGCTCTGCACCCGGCCTTCGGCATTGACGAAGGTGCCCGAGGTCTCGGTGAAGGGAGCGATCGGCAGCAGCACGTCGGCGAGATCGTCGCCCGGCGCCGGCTGGAACGCAGTGAGCGAGACCACCATCTCGGCCTTGCCGAGCGCAGCCACCGCAGCGGCGCCGTCGGCGGCGTCGACGCCCGGCTCGACGTTCATGAGGATGCAGGCCTTGAGCGGCGCGGCGCTGCCGAGCATGCGAGCGGCGCTGGCGCCGCCCTCGCCCGGCCGGGCACCGACGAGCTGCGCGCCGACGGCATTGCCGCCTTCGACCAGCCAGCCGAAGCTGGCACCGGTCTGCTCGGCGATCCAGCGCCCGAGGCGCTCGATCTCGGCCGCGTCGGGATGCTGCGCGGCGGCATTGCCGAGCAGGATCGCCTTGCGCGTGCCGCCGGCAAGCGTCGTGGCGATCGCCTTGGCCCCGTCATTGGGATTGCCCTTGGCGGGGGCGGCGATGCCCTTGGCGGTGCCGATCTCGGCGGCGATGTCGGCCAGCGCCTGGAGCCAGCCGCTCGGCGCGACCGCGAGGCTCGGGCCCATAGGCATCAGCCAGTCGTCGCGCAGGGCGTGCAGGCTCATCACCTTGGCCCCCTTCCTCGCCGCCTGGCGCAGGCGCTGGGCGAAGAGCGGATGGTCCTTGCGCAGGAACGAGCCCACCACCAGCACCCGCTGCAGTTCGGACAGTGCGGCGATCGGCTGGCCGAGCCAGCGGATCGAGGCGCCGGCGGCGGCGGGCGCGGTTTCGCGCAGCCGGGTGTCGATGTTCTCGCTGCCGAGGCCGCGCACCAGCTTGGCAAGGAGGTGCAGTTCCTCGACCGTGCTGATCGGCGAGGCCAGCGCACCGACGCTCTGCGGGCCGTGCTCGACGATGATCTGGGTCAGGCCGCGGGAGACGTAGTCGAGCGCCGCGGTCCAGTCGACCGACTTCCATTCGCCACCCTGGCGGATCATCGGCGCGGCGAGGCGCTCGGAAGAATTGAACGCCTCGTACGAGAACCGGTCGCGGTCGGCGATCCAGCATTCGTTGACGTCCTCGTTCTCCAGCGGCACGACGCGCATCACCTGCGCGCCCTTGACCTGGACGATCAGGTTGGCGCCGGTCGAATCGTGCGGGCTGACGCTCTTTCGCCGCGACAGCTCCCAGGTGCGGGCGCTGTAGCGGAACGGCTTGGAGGTGAGCGCGCCGACCGGGCAGATGTCGATCATGTTGCCCGAGAGCTCGGAGTCGATCGTGTCGCCGGCGATGGTCGTGATCTCGGAGTGCTCGCCGCGATGGATCATGCCCAGCTCCATCACCCCCGCCACCTCCTGGCCGAAGCGGACGCAGCGGGTGCAGTGGATGCAGCGGTTCATCTCCTTCATCGAGATGAGCGGGCCGACGTCCTTCGGGAACACCACCCGCTTGTCCTCGTCGTAGCGCGAGGAGGAGGCGCCGTAGCCGACCGCGAGGTCCTGGAGCTGGCATTCGCCGCCCTGGTCGCAGATCGGGCAGTCGAGCGGGTGGTTGATGAGCAGGAACTCCATCACCCCCTGCTGGGCGTTGAGCGCCTTGTCGCTGCGGGTGCGCACGATCATGCCCTGCGTCACCGGCGTGGCGCAGGCCGGCATCGGCTTGGGCGCCTTCTCGATGTCGACCAGGCACATCCGGCAGTTGGCCGCGATCGACAGCTTCTTGTGATAGCAGAAGTGAGGGATGTACGTGCCGGCGGCGTCGGCCGCATGCATCACCATACTGCCCTCGGGCACCGAGACCTTCTGGCCGTCGAGATCGATCTCGATCATTTCGCGGCTCCGTAGGTCGTGGCCTGGGTTTCCTTGGCCGAGGCGTGGCGCGGCTCGCCGACCGGCGACACCATCGGGTGCGGCACGCCGGCGAGCGAGGAGCTCTGTTCCGGATGGATGCTTCCAGCGGAGCCGATCGAGCCGGCGTGCACGGGCTTGGCGCTCTTCTCGATCAGGGCCACGAACTCCTCGCGGAAGTGCTTGATCATCGCCCGCACCGGCATCGCCGCGGCATCGCCGAGGGCGCAGATGGTGCGGCCCTGGATGTTGTCGGAGACCGAGTTCAGGAGGTCGATGTCCTGCAGCCGCCCCTGGCCGTTGGCGATGCGCTCGACCATGCGGTAGAGCCAGCCCGTGCCCTCGCGGCAGGGCGTGCACTGGCCGCAGCTCTCGTGCATGTAGAAGTAGGAGAGGCGGAGCAGCGAATGCACCATCGAGCGCGAGTCGTCCATGACGATCACCGCGCCCGAGCCGAGCATCGAGCCGGCCTTGGCGATGGCGTCGTAGTCCATCGTCAGCTCGTTCATGATCGCCGCGGGCAGCACCGGTGCCGACGAGCCGCCGGGGATCACGGCCTTCAGGGTGCGCCCTTCCGGCACGCCGCCGGCAAGCTCGAGCAGCTTGCTGAAGGGCGTGCCCAGCGGCACCTCGTAGTTGCCGGGCTTCTGCACGTCGCCGACCACGGAGAAGATCTTGGTGCCGCCGTTGTTCGGCTTTCCCACCTCGAGGTAGGCCGGGCCGCCGTTGAGGATGATCCACGGCACCGCGGCGAAAGTCTCGGTGTTGTTGATCGTCGTCGGCTTGCCGTAGAGGCCATAGCTCGCCGGAAACGGCGGCTTGAAGCGCGGCTGGCCCTTCTTGCCTTCGAGCGACTCGAGCAGCGCGGTTTCCTCGCCGCAGATGTAGGCGCCGAAGCCGTGGCTGGCGTGGAGCTGGAAGTCGTAGTTCGAGCCGAGCAGCTTCTGGCCCAGGTAACCGGCGGCTCGGGCTTCTTCGAGGGCTTCCTCGAAGCGTTCGTAGACCTCGAAGATCTCGCCGTGGATGTAGTTGTAGGCGACGTTCACGCCCATCGCGTAGGCGGCGATGGCCATCCCCTCGATGACCATGTGCGGGTTGAACATCAGGAGGTCGCGGTCCTTGCAGGTGCCGGGCTCGCCTTCGTCGGAGTTGCAGACCAGGTACTTGGCACCCGGGAACTGGCGCGGCATGAAGCTCCACTTCAACCCGGTCGGAAACCCCGCGCCGCCGCGGCCGCGTAGGCCCGACGACTTGACCTCGGCGATCACCTGCTCCGGCGTCATGCCGACGCCCTCGCCCGCGCCGGCGGAGCCGGCGCCAGTCGATGCTCCCAGGATCTTGCGCAGGGCCCGGTAGCCGCCGCGCGATTCGTAGTCCTTCAGGCGCCAGTTCGTGCCGTCGAGGCCGGCGTAGATCTGCGGCTCGATGTGCCGGCCGTGAAAGCAGGTCTCCTGGCCGGTGGCCTGGAAGCGGGCGAGGTCGAAGGTCGCGTTCATGCCGAGTTCGCCGCCGCCTGCGCACGCAAGGACGAGACCAGCTCGTCGATCCGGGAGTCGCTCATGAAGCTCACCATCTGCCGGTCGTTGACCAGCAGCACGGGCGCGTCGGCGCAGGCGCCGAGGCACTCCGCCTTCTGCACCGTGAAGGCGCCGTCGGCGGTGGTGCCGCCCTCCTCGATGGCCAAGGACGAGCACAGGTGCTCCAGCGCGTGCTGGCCGCCGCGCAGCTGGCACGGCAGGTTGGTGCAGACGTTCAGCTTGACCCGGCCGACCGGCGCCTGGTTGAACATGTTGTAGAAGGTGGTGACCTCGTGCACCGCAATCGGCGGCATGCCGAGCGCCTCGGCCACCAGTTCCTCGCTCTCCTGCGAGACGAAGCCGTGCTCCTGCTGCAGGATCGCCAGGCAGGCGATCACGGCCGAAGCCTTGCCCTCGGGCGGGTACTTGGCGATCTCACGCTCGAACGCCTTCGCGGCAGCCTCCGAGAGCATCGTCTTGGCGCGCGTCGGTGCGTTCACCGGTCGATCTCCCCGAACACGATGTCCATCGTTCCGATCACCGCCACGGCGTCGGCGATCATGTGGCCGCGCGCCATCTCGTCGAGCGCGGCGAGGTGCGGGAAGCCCGGTGCCCGGATCTTCAGCCGGTACGGCTTGTTGGCGCCGTCGCTGACGATGTAGATGCCGAACTCGCCCTTCGGATGCTCGACCGCAGCGTAGGCCTCGCCCTCGGGCACGCGGAAGCCCTCGGTGAAGAGCTTGAAGTGGTGGATCAGGTCTTCCATCCCGGTCTTCATGTCGACCCGCGACGGCGGTGCCACCTTGTGGTTGGCGGTGATGACCGGGCCCGGATTGGCCTTCAGCCAGTCGACGCACTGGCGGATGATGCGGTTGGCCTGGCGCATTTCCTCGACCCGCACCAGGTAGCGGTCATAGGTGTCGCCGTTGACGCCGAGCGGCACGTCGAAGTCCATCTTGTCGTAGACGTCGTACGGCTGGTGCTTGCGCAGGTCCCACAGGACGCCGGAGCCGCGCAGCATCGGCCCGGTGAAGCCGAGGTTCAGCGCGCGCTCGGGCGTGACCACGCCGATGCCGACGGTGCGCTGCTTCCAGATCCGGTTGTCGGTGAGCAGGGTCTCGTACTCGTCGACCTTGGCCGGGAAGCGCTGCACGAAGTCGTCGATGAAGTCGAGCAGCGATCCGTGCCGGTTCTGGTTGCGCTCGCCGGTGGACTTGGCCGAGCGGATCTTCGACTCGCGGTACTGCGGCATCGTGTCCGGCAGGTCGCGGTAGACGCCGCCCGGGCGGAAGTAGGCGGCATGCATGCGGGCCCCGGAGGCGGCCTCGTACATGTCGAACAGGTCCTCGCGCTCGCGGAAGCAGTAGATGAAGATGTTCATCGCACCGCAGTCGAGGCCGTGCGCGCCGAGCCACATCAGGTGGTTCATGAGGCGCGTGATCTCGGAGAACATCACCCGGATGTACTGGGCGCGGATCGGCACGTCGACGCCGAGGAGCTTCTCGATCGCCAGGCAGTAGGCGTGCTCGTTGCACATCATCGAGACATAGTCCAGCCGGTCCATGTAGGGCAGCGACTGGATGTAGGTGCGCGTCTCGGCGAGCTTCTCGGTGGCACGGTGCAGGAGGCCGATGTGCGGGTCGGCGCGCTGGATCACCTCCCCGTCGAGCTCGAGCACGAGGCGCAGAACGCCGTGCGCCGCCGGATGCTGCGGCCCGAAGTTCAGGGTGTAGTTCTTGATGTCAGCCACGGTGCATCGCGCTCAATGGAGTCCACCGTAGTTGTCTTCGCGGATCACGCGCGGCACGATCTCGCGCGGCTCGATCGTCACCGGCTGGTAGATCACGCGCCTTTGCTCCGGGTCGTAGCGCATCTCCACCGTGCCCGAGACCGGGAAGTCCTTGCGGAACGGATGGCCAATGAAGCCGTAGTCGGTGAGGATGCGGCGCAGGTCGAGGTGGCCGTCGAAGATGATGCCGAACAGGTCGAAGGCCTCGCGCTCGAACCAGTTGGTCGAGCTCCAGACATCGGCAAGCGAGGGAATCTGCGGCACCTCGTCGTCAGGGCAGAACGCCTTCAGGCGCAGCCGCCAGTTGTGCGTGAGCGAGAGCAGGTGCGAGACGACGCAGAAGCGCGGGCCCTCCCAGGGCGCATCGCGGTAGCTGGAATAGTCGACGCCGCAGAGGTCGACCAGCTGCTCGAACTTCAGCTCGGGATGGTCGCGCAACAACAGCGCCGCCTCGATGTAGTCGGCGGCGGCGACGGTCAGCGTGAGCTCGCCGAAGGCGCGATCGAGCGTCTTGACGCGGGCGCCGAGCTGCGCCGTGATCGCTTCCTGGAGGGTGTCGAGCTTGCTCATTCGGCGGTCAGCGCGCGATCGTCGTCTCGCGACGGATCTTCGCCTGCAGCTGCAGCACGCCGTAGAGCAGCGCCTCGGCGGTGGGCGGGCAGCCGGGAACGTAGACGTCGACCGGGACGATCCGGTCGCAGCCGCGCACCACCGAATAGCTGTAGTGGTAGTAGCCGCCGCCGTTGGCGCAGGAGCCCATCGAGATCACCCAGCGCGGCTCGGCCATCTGGTCGTAGACCTTGCGCAGCGCCGGCGCCATCTTGTTGCAGAGCGTGCCGGCGACGATCATCAGGTCGCTCTGCCGCGGGCTCGGGCGGAACAGCATGCCGAAGCGGTCGATGTCGTAGCGCGCCGCGCCGGCGTGCATCATCTCGACGGCGCAGCAGGCCAGGCCGAAGGTCATGGGCCAGAGCGAGCCGGTCTTGGACCAGTTGATGACGGTATCGAGGCTCGTCGTGACGAAGCCTTCCTTGAGGACACCTTCGAGGCTCATCGGCTTGCCTTCATTCCCAGTCCAGCGCGCCCTTCTTCCACTCGTAGGCGAAGCCGACGACGAGGATGGCGAGGAAGAGCATCATCGCCCAGAACCCCGCGGGCCCGATCTCCTTCAGGGCCACCGCCCAGGGAAAGAGGAAGGCGATCTCGAGGTCGAACAGGATGAAGAGGATGGCGACGAGGTAGTAGCGCACGTCGAACTTCATCCGCGCGTCCTCGAAGGCCTCGAAGCCGCATTCGTACGGGGAGTTCTTGGCCTGATCGGGCTTTCTCGGCCCGAGCAGGAAGCCGAGCACCTGCGGCGCCACGCCGACCGCCACCCCGATCAGGATGAAGAGGATGACGGGAAGGTAGGGATCGAGGGTCATTGTTCTGGTGCCGACGGCGAGACTCGAACTCGCACAGCTTTCGCCACTACCCCCTCAAGATAGCGTGTCTACCAATTTCACCACGTCGGCGGCACTCGAATTCTTTGCGTCGGCTGGCATGAGGAATGGCTCGCCGGGCAACCGCGAATTCTAACGGAGCAAAGGGTCCTTCACTTCTGCGGAATCGCTCCCGCACCCGACGCCGCGACCGGGGCCGGGGCCAGAGGCGCCGGCGGCGCGGTCACGACGCCGCCGGCCGGGCCGGGAATCGCACCGATGCCCGAGGCGCTCGGCAACGCCGCCGAAGCGGCGGAATCGGGCCGGTCGAGGATGCTCGTCGTCGCGGCCTTCGGCCGGTCGTTCGAGGTGTAGGCCAGCGCGAGCGTGCAGACGAAGAAGACGGCGGCACAGGCCGCCGTCGAGCGCGAGAGGAAGTTGGCGCTGCCGGTGGCGCCGAAGAGGCTCCCCGACGCGCCGCTGCCGAATGAGGCGCCCATGTCGGCGCCCTTGCCGTGCTGGATCAGCACCAGCCCGATCATCACCAGCGCGGCGATGATCTGCAGCGCCAGCACGAAATTCATGAGCATGTTCATTCTTTTTCCGACTCCGATGGGTCCGTGGCAAGGCCCGCGCTCAGGCGGCGGCCTTGCAGATGGCGGCGAAGTGCTCCGCGTTCAACGAGGCGCCGCCGATCAGGCCACCGTCGATATTGGGTTGGCCGAAGAGCGATACCGCGTTGTCCGGCTTGACGCTGCCGCCGTAGAGGATCGAGACCGCGGCGGCGCGTGGGCTGAGCGTGGCCAGGCGGGTGCGCAGGTGCGCGTGCACGGCCTCGGCCTCGGCCGGGCTCGCGGTCTTGCCGGTGCCGATCGCCCAGACCGGCTCGTAGGCGATCACCGCGTCACCAATCGCGTCGCCGAGGCGCGCGATCGCGGCGCCGAGCTGGCGGGCGACCACCGCGGAAGTCTCGCCGGCCTCACGCTCGGCCAGCGTTTCGCCGACGCAGACGATCGGCGTCACCCCGGCGGCGAGCGCCCGGGCGGCCTTCTCTGCCACCAGGACATCGCTCTCGCCGTGCAGCGCCCGCCGCTCGGAATGGCCGACGATGACGTAGCGACAGGCGAACTCGGCCAGCATCGCCGCCGAGACCTCGCCGGTGAAGGCGCCGCTGTCGTGGCTCGAGCAGTCCTGGGCGCCCCAGGCGATGGCGCTGCCTTGCAATGCCGAGCCCACTTCGCAGAGGTACGGCGCGGGCACGCAGACCGCGACACCGCCCGGGAACGGGGCCGAGGCCCGCAGGGCCGCGAGCAGCGCCGCGTTCGCGGCCCGGCTTCCGTTCATCTTCCAGTTGCCGACGACCAGCGTGGCGCGGCGCTCGCCCGGGCTCACCACTGCAGCACCAGCTTGCCGATATGGGCGTTGGTTTCCATCAACGCGTGGGCCCGCGCCGCTTCGGCGGCCGGGAACACCTCGTGGATCACCGGCTTCACGGCGCCGCTCTCGAGCCACGGCCAGACCGTGCGCTTCAGCGCCGCGGCGATCGCGCTCTTGAACTCGACCGGCCGCGGCCGAAGCGTCGACCCGGTGACGGTGAGGCGATTGCGCAGGATCAGGCCGGCGTCGGCCTTCGCGTCCGTGCCGCCCTGCACCGCGATCATCACCAGCCGCCCGTCCGGGGCCAGGCAGCGGAGCTCGCGCTCGAGGTAGCTGCCGGCGACCATGTCGAGGATGACGTTCACGCCGGCCTTGGCGGTGATCTGCTTCACCTCTTCGACGAAGTCGTGGGTCTTGTAGTTGATGGCGTGATCGGCGCCGAGCGCCTTGCACGCGGCCGCCTTCTCCTCCGAGCCGACGGTGACGATGACGGTGGCGCCGTGCGCCTTGGCCATCTGGATCGCGGTCACGCCGATGCCGCTGCTGCCGCCCTGGATGAGCAGGGTCTCGCCCGGCTGCAGGCGGCCGCGGTCGAAGACGTTCGACCAGACGGTGAAGAAGGTCTCCGGCAGGCTGGCGGCCTCGATGTCGCTGAGCTTGGCCGGCGACGGCAGGCACTGACCGACCGGCGCGACGCAGAACTCGGCATAGCCGCCGCCCGCGACCAGCGCGCAGACCCGGTCGCCGACCTTGAAGCCGGCGGCAGTCATCGCCGCGGCGTCGCCTTCGACGATCGTGCCGGCGACCTCGAGCCCCGGGATGTCCGAGGCCCCCGGCGGCACCGGGTAGAGGCCCTTCCTCTGCAGGACGTCGGGACGGTTGATGCCCGAGGCGGCAACGCGGATCAGCACCTCGCCCGGGCCGGCGGCCGGCATCGGCCGCTCGCCCAGGCGCAGCACCTCGGGCTTGCCCGGCGCGGCGATCTCGATCGCTTTCACTGGAATCCCGGGATCGAAAGTCGCGCCGTCATTCCTGGTGCGCGGGCTGCTCGCGCGGCTGCTCGCGGTCGAGCAGCGCCTTCATCGACAGCTTGACGCGGCCCTTCTCGTCGGTCTCGAGCACCTTGACGCGCACGATCTGGCCTTCCTGGAGGTAATCGGTCACCTTCTCGACCCGCTGGTGGGCGATCTGGCTGATGTGCAGCAGGCCGTCCTTGCCGGGCATCAGGTTCACCAGCGCGCCGAAGTCGAGGATCTTGGTGATCGGGCCTTCGTAGACTTTGCCGACCTCGACTTCCGCGGTGAGCTGCTCGATCCGCTTCTTCGCGAACTCGGCCTTCTCGGCGTCGGTGGAGGCGATCGTGATCGTGCCGTCTTCGCCGATGTCGATCGTCGTGCCGGTCTCCTCGGTCAGCGCGCGGATGGTGGCGCCGCCCTTGCCGATCACGTCGCGGATCTTCTCCGGATTGATCTTCATCGTGTAGAGGCGCGGCGCGAACTGCGAGACCTCCTGCTTGGCGCCGCCCATCGCTTCCTGCATCTTGCCGAGGATGTGCAGGCGCGCTTCCTTGGCCTGGGCCAGGGCGACCTGCATGATCTCCTTGGTGATGCCCTGGATCTTGATGTCCATCTGCAGGGCGGTCACGCCGGTGGTCGTGCCGGCCACCTTGAAGTCCATGTCGCCGAGGTGATCTTCATCGCCGAGGATGTCGGTCAGCACCGCGAAGCGGTTGCCTTCCTTGATCAGGCCCATGGCGATGCCGGCGACGTGCGCCTTGAGCGGCACGCCGGCGTCCATCAGCGAGAGGCAGCCGCCGCACACCGAGGCCATCGACGAGGAGCCGTTCGACTCGGTGATCTCCGAGACCACGCGCATCGAGTACGGGAACTCGGCGCGGTCCGGCAGCACCGCGACCAGCGCCCGCTTGGCGAGGCGGCCGTGACCGATCTCGCGCCGCTTCGGCGAGCCGACGCGGCCGGTCTCGCCGGTGGCGAACGGCGGCATGTTGTAGTGCAGCATGAAGTGCTCGCTGAACTCCCCGGCGAGCGCGTCGATGCGCTGCGAATCGCGGTCGGTGCCGAGCGTGGCGGCGACCAGCGCCTGGGTCTCGCCGCGGGTGAAGAGCGCCGAGCCGTGCACACGCGGCAGGAGGCCGGTGCGGATCTCGATCGGCCGCACGGTGCGGGTGTCGCGGCCGTCGATGCGCGGCTCGCCCGAGAGGATCTGGCCGCGGACGATCTTGGCCTCGATGTCGAACAGCAGGTTGTCGACCTTGACCGGATCGAAGGCCGTGCCGGCGTTCGTGAGCGCCGTCTTGGCGGCCGCATAGGCGTCGCGGGTTGCGTTGGTGCGGGCCTGCTTGGAACGGATCTGGTAGGCGGCGCGGATCGATTCCTCGGCGTGGCCGGCGACCTGGGCGATGAACGCCTCGTCTTTGGGCGGCGCCTGCCAGTCCCAGACCGGCTTGCCCGCTTCCTTCACCAGTTCGTTGATCGCGGCGATCGCCACGTTGCCCTGCTCGTGGCCGAAGACCACGCCGCCGAGCATCACTTCCTCGCTGAGCTGCTTGGCTTCCGACTCGACCATCAGCACGGCTGCCTCGGTGCCGGCGACGATCAGGTCCATCTGCGTCTCGGCCATCTGCGCCTTGGTCGGGTTCAGCACGTACTGGCCGCCGATGTAGCCGACGCGCGCGGCGCCGATCGGGCCGTTGAACGGGATGCCCGAGATCGCCATCGCGGCGCTGGCGCCGATCAGCGACGGGATGTCGGCGGCGATCTCCGGGTTGAGCGACAGCACGTGGATGATGACCTGGACCTCGTTGTAGAAGCCCTCGGGGAAGAGCGGCCTGAGCGGCCGGTCGATCAGGCGCGAGGTCAGGGTCTCGAGCTCGCTCGGGCGGCCTTCGCGCTTGAAGAAGCTGCCCGGGATCTTGCCGGCGGCATAGGTCTTCTCGACGTAGTCGACGGTCAGCGGGAAGAAGTCCTGGCCGGGCTTGGCGTCCTTCTTGGCGACGACGGTGGCGAGGATCACGGTGTCGTCGATCGACACCACGACGGCGCCGCTCGACTGGCGGGCGATCTCACCGGTCTCGAGGGTGACGGTCTTGCCGCCCCATTGAAATGTCTTGGTGACCTTGTTGAAGATGCTCATGGCGTGTTCCTTCGTTGCTTCGGGCGCCATCGGGGCGGCGCCGGAACCCGGAACGAGAGCCCTGTCGGCGAAATGCCATTCCAAGGGTGCTCGGTGCGCGCCTCGCGCATGAACATCGGTGGAATGACACAGCCTCGCCTGCCGGCAGCTCGCTCCAAGAAATCCGGAAAGCCTGTTCTCGCGACCAGGCTCCCGGCTTCGTCTTCAGCCTACTTGCGCAGGCCGAGCTTGTGGATCAGGGCGGTATAGCGGTCGGCGTCCTTGCTGCGCAGGTAGGCGAGCAGGCTCTTGCGCCGGTTGACCATCTTCAGGAGCCCACGGCGGCCGTGGTGATCCTTCAGGTGGGTCTTGAAGTGCGGAGTGAGCTCGTTGATGCGGTCGGTGAGCAAGGCGACTTGCACCTCGGTCGACCCGGTGTCGTTGGCGGCACGGGCGTGCGCCTTGACGATCTCGGCTTTGTGTTCGATGGTGGCGGGCATCTCGTTTCCAAATTGTGAAACCGAGCGCCGACCCCTGTCTCAGGTTCAGGGGCGCGAGTCCGGTTTCGGGTTCTGACTTGCGAACACCGGTGAAACCGACCGGTGCCGTGCGGGGAATCGCCGCCGAAGCGGAGAGCCAATGATTATAGCCCGAGGAAGCGCTGCAGCCGCTCGACCCCTTGCACCAGCCGTGCCGGATCGCGTGAGGCGAAGCACCAGCGCAGCCACCCCTCCCCCTCCGGCCCGAACGCGGCCCCCGGCGCCAGGCCGACGCCGGCCTCCGTCACCAGGCGCTTGGCCAGGGCCAACGAGTCGGGCTCGCCCTCGACGGTGAAGAAGGCATAAAGGCCGCCCGCAGGTTCGGCCACGGTGATGCCGGGCAGCGCCGCGAGGCGCGGCAGAAGCGTGTCGCGGCAGGCACGAAGCCGCCCGACCAGCTCCGGCACGGTCGCGTCGGCCTGCCCCAGGGCAGCCAGGGCTGCGCGCTGCACGAACACCGGGGCACAGGAAGTGTTGAATTCGATCAGCTTGGCCAGCTCCGGGGCCAGGCCCGGCGGCGCGACGATCCAGCCGAGGCGCCAGCCGGTCATCAGGAAGCTCTTCGAGAAGCTGTGCACCACCAGGAGACGGTCGTCGGGCTCGGCAATGTCCAGGAAGCTCGGGGCACAGGCGCCGACCGCCCCGGCGAAGAAGAGGCGCTCGTACACCTCGTCGGCAACGATCCACGTGCCGGTCCGGCGGCAATGGTCGAGCAGGGCCTGCTGCTCGGCGCGGGTGAGGGTCCAGCCGGTCGGATTGTTCGGCGAATTGACGAGCAGGACCCGGGTGCCCGAAGTGACGGCCGCGCGCAGCACATCGAGATCGAGCCGCCAGACGCCGCGCTCCGGCCGCAAGGGCAGCCTCACCACCCGGGCGCCGAGGATCGCCGGCTGGGCCGTGAGGTTCGGCCAGACCGGCGTGACCGCGACCACCTCGTCGCCAGCGCCGACCAGCGCCTGCATCGCCAGCATCAGGGCGTTCACGCCCGAGGAGGTGACTGCGATGCGCCCGGCATCGAGCGGACGATGCAGGCCGCTGACGTAGTGGGCCAGCGCCTCGCGCAGCTCGGCCAGGCCCAGGTTGTGCGAATAGAAGGTCTCGCCTTCGCCAAGCGAGCGGACGGCGGCCTCGCGGATATGCGCCGGCGTCTCCTCGTCGCTCTCGCCGAACCAGAAGGCCAGCACGTCGCTGCGGCCGAGCGCGGCGTTGGCGACCTCGCGGATCTTCGATCCCGGCAGGTCCCGGATGACTTGTCTCATGCGATGCGGCAAAGGATGCGGACCGGTGGCCCTTGAAAACAAAAATGCCGCACTCAACTCGGCGGCAGGGTCGCAGCGTCTGTGCCGCGACCGCCACCATTGTAGGAGTCATCCATGTTCGTTCTTCCCCTCTCCCGCCCGGCATCGCTGGTGCGCCGCACCGCCACCACGCCCGCGTTCGGCAGCGCCCTCGACCGCCTGTTCGACGAATCCTTCGACCGCTTTTTCGGCGGCAGTTCCGCGGTTGCCGAGACCCGCACGCCCTCGATGGACGTGGCCGAAAGCGATGCCGCATACACCATCGTCTTCGACGTTCCGGGCACGACCCGGGAGCAACTCAAGGTCTCGGTCGAAGGCAAGCGCGTCGTCCTGAGCACGCTCGCTAACGCGAGCGAGGCCACCCAGCCGGTGGAAGGCAAGGAAGCCGCTGTCGCCGAGGTCAAGCCGGCCGAACGCGTGCTCTACCGCGAGCGCTCTTCTGCGTCTTACGCGCGCACCGTGGTGCTGCCGGCCGAGGTCGACCAGGTGCAATCGCAGGCGAAGTTCGAGAACGGCGTCCTGACGCTGACGCTTGCGAAGAAGGTGCCCGCGGGCGCTACGCAACTGAGCATCGCCTGACCGGGCGCTCGAGTCTCGCCGGGGCCGGCTTCAGCCGGCCTTGGCGACGAGCGGCGCGATGACAGTGAGCGGCCAGCGCGGCAGCACGTCGAACGCGTAGTCCGACGACAGCGCGGCGATCCCGCGCGAAAGCCGCATCGCCGCGGCGAGCGCGATCATCGCGCCGTTGTCCGTGCAGAGCGCCAGTTCCGGGAAGTACACCCGGGACTGGCGCGTCGCGCATTCGCTGCGCAATCGCGCGCGCAGGAGCGCGTTCGCGCCGACGCCGCCGGCCACCACGAGGCGATGCAGGCCCGTGTGCTCCATTGCGGACATCGTCTTGCGGACCAGCACGTCGACGATCGCCTCCTGCGTCGAGGCGGCGAGGTCGGCGCGCGGCTGCTCGCAGTTCGCGCCTTCCAGCTTCAGCGCATGGGTGCGCACCGCGGTCTTAAGTCCGGCGAAGGAGAAGTCGAGCGAGTCCCGCTGCAGCAGCGGCCGGGGCAAGGCATAGGCTTCGGCATCGCCGAACTCCGCGAGCCGCGCCAGCGCCGGGCCGCCCGGATAGCCGAGGCCCAGCAGCTTGGCCGACTTGTCGAAGGCCTCGCCGGCTGCATCGTCGATGGTGTCGCCGAGAAGGGTGTACGCGCCGACGTCGCGGACCTCGAGCAATTGCGTGTGCCCTCCGGACACCAGCAGGGCGACGAACGGAAATTCGGGCGGGTCGGCCGAGAGGAACGGCGACAGCAGGTGGCCTTCGAGATGGTGGACGCCGAGCGCCGGCTTGCCGAGCGCCGCCGCCAGCGACGAGGCCACGCCGGCGCCGACCAGCAGCGCGCCGGCGAGGCCGGGGCCGCGCGTGTAGGCGACGACGTCGATCGAATCGAGCCCGGCACCGGCCGCGTGCAGGACTTCGCGGGTGAGCGGCAGGACCCGCCGGATGTGGTCGCGCGAGGCGAGCTCGGGTACGACGCCGCCGTAGTCGGCATGCATCTCGACCTGGCTGTGCAGGGCCTGGGCGAGCAGTCGGGGGGTCGCACGGCCTTCGCCTTCGACGAGGGCGATGCCGGTCTCGTCGCAGGAGGTCTCGATGCCGAGGACACGCATCGAGGAAGTTTAGGCGCCCACAGTCGCCGGTCGCGCCTCGCGGGCCTGCCGGGGTGAATCCGGCGAGGCGCGTCAGCGCGTCTGATTCCCCGCGCTGGACACGCTCCGCAGATCCTGCGCCACTCGTCCCTCCTGGAGAACGATCACCCGTCCTGCCGACGCAATCGTCTCCGGCCGGTGGGCGACGATCACTCGGGTGATGGCGAGCTGGCGGATTGCCGCGTTCACCTCGCGCTCGCGTTCGACGTCGAGGGCGCTCGTCGCCTCGTCGAGGAAGAGGAACTTCGGCCGCTTGTAGAGCGCCCGCGCCAGGAGGATCCGCTGCCGCTGCCCGCCGGAGAGACTCGTGCCCATGTCGCCCACCAGCGTATGCCAGCCCATCGGCATCGCTTCGATCTCGTCGGCGATCGCGGCGACGCGGGCGCACTGCTCGGCCCACGCGGTATCGGCGTCGGCGTCGAAGAAGGTGATGTTGTCGATGATCGAGCCGGCGAAGAGCTGGTCTTCCTGCATCACCGTGCCGATCATGTCGCGCCAGGCGCGCAAGCCCACCTGCTGCAGATCGACGCCGCCGATCCGGATCTGCCCGGCCTGGGGCGCGAGGATGCCGAGCATGCACTTCAGCAAGGTCGTCTTGCCGCAGCCCGACGGCCCGACGATCGCCACCGAGTCGCCCGGCTCGATGCGCAGGTTCAGGCGGCGCAGCACCGGCTCTTCCGCCGCCGAATAAGCGAAGCGCAGGTCGGCGATCTCGAGCGTCGGCGTCTCCGGCCCGAGGCGCGCCGGCATGTCGACCGCTGGCTCCGGCTCGGCCAGCACGATGTCGGCCAGGCGCTCGCCCTGCAGTCGCAGCATCTTGATCTCGACCGCCTTGTCGATCAGCGCGCTGACCCGCTGTGCGAACTGCTCCTTGTAGGCGAGGAAGGCGAACAGCATGCCGACCGAGAAGCGGTGCTCGAGCACGAGCAGCGCCCCGATCCAGATCACCGCGACCCGTTCGAGGCCGAACACGAGCTTGTGCAGCACCACGAACATCAGGTCGAGGCGGCGCGTGGCGATGTCTGCGTTCATCGCATCGACCACCAGGTTCATGAAGCGCGCCTGCCGGTCGGCCTGGCGATTGAACAGCTTGATCGACTGCACGCCGCGCAGAGATTCGAGGAAATGGCTGGAGCGCTTGGCGTCGAAGACGATCGCTTCCTCGGTCGCTTCGCGCAGGGGGCGGAAGAAGGCGCGGCGCAGCAGGGCGTAGGCGGCGACGCCGGCCACGGCGATCGTCGTCAGCGTGCCGCTGTAGACGATCATCATCGCCAGCGTCACCACCACCATCAGGCCGTCGAGCACGGCCTCGACGAAGCTCGTGGTCATCGTCTTCTGGATCTGCTGGACAGCGCCGAAGCGCGACATCACGTCGCCGGTGTGGCGCCGGTCGAACCAGCTCACTGGCAGGCGCATCAGGTGGGCGAAGACGTTCCCCAGCCACTGCAGGTTGAGCGTCGCCGACAGGTGCAGCACCGCCCACGAACGGATCGCTCCCGCACCCACCTGGATCAGCACCAGCAAGCCGAAGCCGATGCCGAGCGTGATGAGCAGGTCACGGTCGTTGCTGACGAGCACGCCGTCCACCACCCACTGCAGGTAGAACGGCGTCAGCAGCACGAACGCCTCTAGCGCCAGGGCGAGCAGGAAGATCTGCACCAGCGAACGCTTCAGGCCGGCGACGCGGCCGAGGAGCTGGCGCAGGCCCACGGTCTGCTTCTCGACGCCGGGCCGGAAGTCCGCTTCCGGCGTGAGCTCGAGCGCGATCCCGGTGAAATGGCGCGAGACCTCGGCGAGGGAAAGGCGGCGTACGCCTCGGGCCGGGTCGTGGATGACCGCCCTGCCGCTGGAGATTTCCTTCAGGACGACGAAGTGGTTCAGGTCCCAGTGCAGGATGCACGGCAACTCGAGCTGCGGCAGATGCTCCATTTCGGCACGCAGGGCTCGAGGGTTGAGATGCAGCAGCCCGGCGACGCGGACCAGGTCGGCCATGGTCGCGCCCTTCATCGACACCGAGAAGCGGCGGCGCAGCGTCGCCAGGTCGCTGTCGAAGCCGTGGCGGGCGGCAACCATGGCCAGGCAGGCCAGGCCGCACTCCGCCCCCTCGGTCTGGAGAATCATCGGCAGGCGGCGGCGCGGGCCGCCAAAGCTCAGAGCGTCGAGCGCAGACGAGGCGTTCACACCCTGCCCGCGATGCCGAGCACGGGCTCGAAGAGCCACTCGATCAGGCGACGGCGGTCGAGAACGACGTCGGCATCGAGCTGCATGCCCGGAGCCAGGGACTGGGTTGCGCCGTAGGCCGCCACGTCCTGCTTTTCGAGGCGGACGGTGATCCGATAGAGCGGCTCGCCCGAGGCCACCGCGCCGGCGAGGGGCATGCCGGCCAGCTCCGAGGGCTGCAGCGGCGCCTTCGAGACCTGGACGACCTGGCCGCTCTGGTGGCCGAACTTCTGGTACGGGAAGGCCTGATAGCGGAGCATCACCGTCTGGTCGGGCCGGACGAAGCCGATCGCGCTCGACGGGGCGAAAAGCTGGGCCTGCAGGCGCGTGTCGGCCGGGATCAGGCTGGCCATGGCGCCGGCGGCGGCCACGCTTTGCCCGGCCTCGGCGACGACGGCCGACACCGTGCCGTCCTGGGGCGCCCGCACGACGATCCGTTGCCGAGCGGCGTTTTCAGCCGACTGCTGAGCCACCAGGGCGAGGTCGCGCTCGATCTCGCCTTGGGCGGCGCGGGAGCGCAGCGGCAGCTCGCGGCGCTCGGCCTGCAATGCAGCGATCTCGCGGAGGTGGGCAGCGCGCTGCCGCTCGAGCGCGATCAGCTGCGCCTTGACGCCGAACAGCTCCTCCGACTTGGTACGCACCTGGGCGTCGGAGACGTAGTTGTCGGCGCGGAAGGCCTTGTACTGTGCCAGCGCCTCTTCGGCGAGCTGCTCGCGCTTGCGCTGCAGGGCCTGCTCCTCGGCGAGCGGACCCAGCTCGCGCTGCATCGCCTCGATCCGCCGGTCGAGCGCGGCGAGACGGGTGGCTTCGAGCTCGGACTGCTGGGCGGAGCTGCCGCGAAGGCTCTGCTGGCGGGCGCTCAGGCTGGACTCGACCGCGGTCTGGGTGTCGCCCGAGAGGCTGGACTGGCCCACGTCAAGAACGAAGAGCGTATCGCCCTGCCGCACCCGCTGGCCTTCGCGGGCGTGGGCTTCGACGACGGTCGCGGCTTGCGGCGCGACCAGGCGGATGACGCCCCGATCGGGCGCCAGGAAGCCCGTGACCCGCGCCTTGCGGGCGTACTCACCGGTCCAGAGAAATGCACCGACGAGGATGGCAACGCCCAGAACGAAACCCGTCGCGACCCACAAGGGGACGGGACGGGTCAGTTGGACGGTTCCGAGCCACGCTTGTTCGTGGCTGACAAGGACTTCCGGCCGAAATAGTTTGAACACGGTCTGCGCCTGGACCGTCGCTAGTCGAAGGGCATTCGTAGGCGTCCGGCGCCTCGGCCGGCAGCCTTGTTACCAGCTCTTGTAAGGCAAGGCGGATTGCTGAGGGCCCGCACCCGATACCTTGCTCAGCTGTTCGGGCGTCAGGCGAATGGGAGTTGGAACCGGGGCGACGGGGGTGGGCTTCGAAGACGACGTCTTTTGCTGTTGCATGTGGGCTCCTGGCTTCAACCTGCGCGCAGAGTTGCGCGACAGTTGATTTCATCAGGCATGCCCAAAATATGTAACTGTCAACTCTTACAGTGTGCAGTGCCCCACGGCCATGGCACGCGCGATTCACGCCCAGTTGATGAATCCTTTCATCTAGCGGATTAATCCCAAACGCAGCGCCTTCAGCACGGCTTGGTGCTTGTTCACGCAGCCGAGCTTGTGGGTCGCGTTGTTCACGTGCAACGCGGCAGTCCGCTCGCTAATGCCGAGCACGCTCCCAACTTCCCAAGCCGTCTTTCCCTCCATCGTCCAACGCAGCGTTTCCAGTTCTCGTGGCGTCAGTGAGGGTGCTCCGGGAGTGGTTGGGGCAGGTGTCAATATCCGTTGCGCTGCATCCTGGGCATGTACGGCGAACAGTTGCAGGTCGGCGACTAGTCGGGTAACGGCAACACTGTCGGTTGGGATCGGCCGGTCGCGATCCACGCCCAAGACAAAGTGGCGTCCTTCGGGCATGTGCAGGGCCATCGCAATGCCACTTCGAATTCCGAACCGGGCTTGCTCCTCCCACATCGGCCCGAGTCCGATCTTCGCGTATGTGTTCTGGTCCCAGATGATCGGCACGCTGTTGCGCTTGCAATGCTGCATGACCGGATCGCGTCGGGACTTCTGGGAGTCGCCGAACGTCTCCTTGTAGTCGTAGGGCGTGTTGTCTATGGCAATGAACTCAGCTTCACCCAAATGGTGATCGATGACGAGCATCGCCGCGACTGTGTCGAAGCCCAGTTGCTTCGCGAAACGAACGACCTCTTCCTGAAACTCGTCTTTGGTTCGGGTTGCCAGGACGGCAGTGAAATTGGGCTCAAGCATGTCCGTCAGCGCCTCAAGCGCTCCAGACCAGTGACGCGCGAAGTGCTTCTCATCACCCTGACAACGTTGACAGATGGCAATTGCGTGAGCCCTTGCCACACTCTCGCATCGACAGCTCAATGGAGATACGCCATCGACGCGACGACAACATTGACCCCAGCTTGGATCGTTTACGCATGGCCCCCTCTATTGTGGCAGGCCAGTCGCGCTCCGCAATTGCATCTGCAGCACCTGAGCACGCGCGTATTGAGTTTCGGTGACGAAGAGTCACCGTGCACCGGCCAGACGCTCTGGGGAGACTCGACCGCGCAGCAGTCCGCGGGCGTCGCCTGGGACTGGGTCGAGGTCCAGTCCGGGGTGGTCGCCATGGCCGACCCGCTCGGGCTCGTCACCAACCTCAAGCTGCTCGACGAGCACGGCGAAGCGCTGACGCAGATCGAGGTCGCGGTGCAGTTGCATCAGCTTGTTCACGCCCTGCCGTGGCAGAGCGAGGTGCGGCGGGCGCTGCACCCCGTGGCCTCCTGAGCAGCCGCTCCTGCCGTCCGGAGGGCGTCGGAACCAACTGTCGCAAATTTCACGAAACCGCTTGCAATTGCCCCTCCCCGGGCGCCTTCGGGCAAGGTACTCTCGCCTCTCCCCGGCTGCAAAGCCCTTCTGGTTCCAACGGCCGACGATGAAAGAGTACCGACTTCTGGCGTGGCCCGAGCTCCCTTCCGAGTTCCAGCGCACTGCCCATCGCCGCGTCCTGAGCGATCTCTCGGCGCGCTTCATGACCTCGGCGCAGCTCATGGAATGCAGCGGCCTGAAGAAGGGGGAGATCAAGATCTTCCTGAGCATGCTCGACGCCCGCGGCCTGCTCGACGAACGCGACGGCACCGCCCCCGACTCGTTTTTCGACACGATCGGCAAGCTGGGCTGGTTCCGCCGCCCCGGCAATCCCACGCACGACGGCCGCTGATCCGACCGTGCCGCACGGCCGCGAACGCGGTCAGTGCTTCTCTTTAGCGTGGTTGATCGAGTACTTCGGGATCTCGACCGTCACGTTCTCCCGCTTCAGGATCGCCTGACACGACAGCCGCGACGTCGGCTCCAGCCCCCACGCCCGGTCGAGCAGGTCTTCCTCGCTCTCGTCCGGCTCGCCGAGCGAGGCGAAGCCTTCTCGCACGACGACGTGGCAGGTGGTGCAGGCGCAGCTCATCTCGCAGGCGTGCTCGATCTGGACGCCGTTCTCGAGCAGGGCTTCGCAGATCGACTCGCCCGGCGCGGCCTCGATCTCCTTGCCCGCGGGGCAGTACTCCGGATGGGGCAGGACCTTGATGATGGGCACGGTCAGACGTCCTCGACCCGGCGGCCCGCGAGGGCTCGGCGGATGCCGCGGTTCATGCGCTCGGCGGCGAAGGCTTCGGTGCCCTCGCCCAGGGCCTTGAGCGCGTCGTCGATGGCGAATCGGTCCTCGCCCGGGCGAGCGGCGGCCAGCTTCGCCACCAGCGCGTCGATCGCACCCCGCTCCTCGGCGGAAAGCAGGTCGCCGTCGGCCGCCAGCGCCGAGGCGGTCGCCGCCAGCAGGCGATCGGCGTCGACCTGAGCCTCGCGTAGGCTCCGCGCCGCCATATCAGCTTCGGCGGTGCGAAAGCTCTCCCCCAGCATCCTCGCGACTTCCTCGTCGCTGAGGCCGAAGCTCGGCTTGACCGTGACCGTGGCCTCGACGCCTGCCGTCTCTTCGCGCGCGGTGACGGCCAGCAGGCCATCGGCGTCGACGGTGAAGGCGACCTTGATCCGCGCCGCCCCCGCCACCATCGGCGGGATGCCGCGCAGCTCGAAGCGGGCGAGCGAACGGCAGTCGGCGACCAGCTCGCGCTCGCCCTGGACGACATGGATCGCCATCGCCGTCTGCCCGTCCTGGAAGGTGGTGAATTCCTGCGCCCGCGCGGTCGGAATCGGGCTGTTGCGCGGGATGATCCGCTCGACCAGCCCGCCCATGGTCTCGAGCCCGAGCGAGAGCGGAATCACGTCGAGCAGGAGCAGGTTGGCCGCGGCGGCGTTGCCGGCGAGCGCCTCGGCCTGGATCGCCGCGCCGAGAGCCACCACTTCGTCGGGGTCGAGGTCGATCAGCGGCGGCCGGGCGAACAGCTCGCCCACCGTCCGCTGCACCAGCGGCATGCGGGTCGAGCCGCCGACCATGACGACGCCGTCGACGTCCTTCGCCTTGACCTTGGCGTCGCGCAGGGCCTGGCGCACGGCGGCGAGCGTCCGGTCGATGAACGGCCGGGCGACGGCTTCGAGCTCGGCGCGATCGATCGGCAGTCTGAATGGCCGGCCGCCGAGCGTGCAGGCGAAGACGACCCGCGTCTCGGTGGACAGGGCTTCCTTCGCCGCCCGGGCGGCGACGATGGCGGCGCGGCGGTCGGCCGGCGTCTCGGCGCTCGCTCCGCCCTTGGTCACCGCCCAGGCGGCGAGCGCGGCGTCGATGTCGTCGCCACCGAGCGCCGAATCGCCGCCGGTGGCTACCACCTCGAACACGCCCTTCGTCATGTGCAGAAGCGAGATGTCGAAGGTGCCGCCGCCGAGGTCGTAGACGGCGTAGA
>Ga0068858_100000559_pt1 | contig 38845 bp, 37 predicted proteins | sample KBSSwiS12_FD_66589 | JGI IMG/M metagenome (GOLD analysis project Ga0068858, IMG submission 66589) | Switchgrass rhizosphere microbial communities from Kellogg Biological Station, Michigan, USA - KBS Switchgrass S1-2 | ecosystem: Host-associated > Plants > Roots > Rhizosphere > Soil ... | reverse complement strand
TCTCGTCGTAGTCCTCGCCGTTGTAGGCGGCGTAGCGGCGGAAGCTGTCGTAGAAGTTCTCGGTTCCGATGGAGCCGGTGCCGACCGTGTTGACCGTGATCCCGTCGGGCGCGAGATCGTCGGCGAGGGTCTTCTGCAGGCCGAGCGCAGCCATCCGGTAGGCGTTGGGCACGAAATGCGGGACGTGGCGATGGACCTGCCGCACGGCCATCGAGCCGATCGTCACGATCCGCCCCCAGCGCTGCGCGCGCATGTGCGGGACCAGCAGCTGGGCCATGCCGAAGAATCGCATGACCAGCGAATTGTTGCCCTCCATCAGCTCGGCCTCGCCGACCTCGTCGAACTTGCCGTTGATCGTGGCATAGGGGATGTAGACGCCGATGTCGGGCGGGCCGAACGCGGCGGTGGCTTCCCGCACCGCGGCTTCCATGCCCTCGGCCGTCAGGCAGTCCGCCGCGACTCCGGACGCCTCGCCGCCCGCCTCCCGGATTTGTGCAACCACTGCATCGACATTCGCCTGGTTGCGCGAGACGGGCACGACTTTCGCCCCTTCCCGCGCCAGCGCCAATGAACAGGCCCGGCCAATGCCGAGCGTCCCGCCGGTGACGAACGCCACCTTGCCCTTGATGCCGAGATCCATTGCTCTCCCCTGTCTCGATGTGCCGGCGGCGCCATGGGGCCCTGGTCCGGCGGTTTTCTCCTTTGATCACGTTTGACGGCGGAGTTACAGACCTTTCAAGCCCTGCCCGCGCGGCACTGGGCAAGATGCCAGAGAGAAAGCCGGAGGACGGGGTGGAGCAGCAGGAAAGCGGCGCGGACGCAGGGTGGATGGCCGCGTGGCAGCCGGTGATCGATCGGATCGGCACCGAGATGGGCGACGGTGAGGCCCACTATGCGCTCGATCGGGTCGAGCGGGCGCTGATCCGGCGCTATCTCGAGCCGCTCGAGTTCGATTGCCCGCTGCACTACGACGCCGAAGCGGCGCGCGCTCACGGCTTTGCCGACGTGACCGCACCCTATACCGCAGCCGCGACCTTCGCGATGCAGCCGGTCTGGCGCCCCGGCGAGACGCTGTTCACCAGCGCCGAGCGCGATGCGCAGCCCGCGCGGGTCTCGGTCAAGCCGCGCTTCCCGGACGGGACGCCGCCGGTCACCGGTTATTTCGCGACGGACATCGAGACCGAGTACCTGCGCCCGGTCCTTGCCGGGGAGCGGCTCGGGCGGCGGGGCAACCGGCTGGTGGCCTGCACGCCGAAGGAAACGAAAGTCGGCCGCGGGGCTTTCGTCACCTTCGAGACCGAAACGGTCGATGAGCAGGGCGAGGTCGTGGCGCGGATGCGCGCCAGCCTGTTCCTCTACAATCCCCATCCCGACGCCACTGCGGAGCGCAAGGCGTGAGCGGGGCGAGCGCGACCCAGCGGCATTGGGAAGACGCGGCAGTGGGCGATGTCCTCGGCCCGCTCGAGTTTCCGCTCTCGGTCTACCGGCTCGTCGTTGCCGCGGCCTCGAACCGCGACTTCAATTCGATTCACCACAACAGCGAGTTCGCCAAGGCGAGTGGCGCGCCCGAGATGTATGCCAACACCTCGTTCCTCCAGGGCATGTGGGAGCGGGTCCTGCGCGACTACATGGGGCTGGGCGGCACGCTGCGCAAACTGTCGGGCTTCCGCATGAACAGCTTCAACTGCGCCGGCGAGACCGTGGTGGTGAAGGGCGAGGTCGTGCGCACCTGGCGCGACGGGGACAACGGGCTGGCCGAGGTGCGGATGTGGTCGGAAAATGCCGGGCGGGTCTCGGTCGGCCCGGGGCTGGCGACGATCACCCTGCCGCTGCGGGGGAGCGATGCGTGAGCGGGTGGCTGGCCGGATTCCGGGCGCTCGACCTTACCGACGAGCGCGGGCTGCTGGCCGGGCAGATGCTGGCCAAGCTCGGGATGGACGTGATCCAGATCGAGCCGCCGGCCGGATCGCGGGCCCGGCAGGTCGCCCCGCGTGACGAGCACGGCGGTTCCTACGTGTGGTCGGCCTATGCGGCGGGCAAGCGCGGGATCACGCTCGATATCGGCGCACCGGAAGGTCGCGAGCTGCTGCTGCGCCTGGTCGAGAGCGCCGACTTCCTGTTCGAGAGCGAGGCTCCGGGCCGGCTCGCGACGCTGGGGCTCGATCAGGCGACCCTGCGCGCCCGCAACCCGCGGCTGATTCACGTCTCGATCACCCCGTTCGGCTCGGACGGGCCCAAGCGCGACTATGCCGATGCGGAACTGGTGCTGTGGGCCTCAGGTGGCCCGCTGCATCCGAGCCGCGACGTGGCCGGGCCGCCGCTGCGGATCAGCGTGCCGCAGGCCTACCTGCACGGCGCGGCCGATGGCGCCGCGGGCGCGCTGATCGCCCATTTCGCGCGGGTGCAGACCGGGCGCGGCCAGCATGTCGACATTTCGGTCCAGCAGAGCGTCACCCAGGCGACGCTCGGCAGCCACTTCGCCGCGGCCGTCGGCCATGCCGACTATTCGTACCTGCCCAAGGCGCCGTCCACCCGCGGCGGGGCGGGACGCAAGCCGCTCGATCTCTCGGGCAGCGGCGCGCGGACGCGGCGATCGAAATGGGTGGTGCGCGACGGGCTGGTCGAGATGCATCTCGGCATCGGCCCCGCGGCCGGCGGCAGGACGAACGTGCTGTTCGAATGGATGGCCGAGCATGGCGCGGTGCCGGAGGCGATGCGCGCGTGGGACTGGGTGACGATCCCGCAGCGCATCCTCGCCGACGAGATTACCGAGGACGACATCGACGAGGCGCGCGACCATGTTGCCCGGTTCCTCGCGCAGTTTACCAAGGCCGAGGTGCAGCGCGAAGCCTTCGCCCGCAAACTCATGCTCGCCCCGGTCAACGACATCGGCGACCTGCTGGCAAGCGAGCAGCTGGCGGCGCGCGGGTTCTTCGTGACGGTCGACGAAGGCGGCTCCCCGCGCACCTTGCCCGGGGCCTTTGCCAGCGGCGCCGAGGGAATGTTCGCGCCGCCGTGCGGTGCGCCCGCGCTCGGCGAGCACAACGATGCGGTCTACGGCGAACTGCTCGGGCTCGGGGACGACGAACGGGCGCGCCTCGCGGCGCGGGGGGTGATCTGAGATGACGGTGCAGGCGCTGGGCGGGCTCAAGGTGCTGGACCTCGCATGGGTCGTCGCGGGTCCGGCGATCGGCCGCTCGCTGGCGGACTACGGGGCGACCGTGGTGCGGGTGGAATCCTCGAAGCGGATCGAGACGGCGCGGATGATGGGGCCGTTCCCCGGGGGCAAGACGGACCCGCAACGCGGGGCGCTGTTCGACACCTGCAATGCGGGCAAGCTCGGGCTCACGCTGAACCTGGCGAGCGCGGAGGGCCGTGCAGTGGTGATGGACCTCGTGCGCTGGGCCGACGTGCTGGTGGAAAGCTTCGCCCCCGGCCAGATGGCTCGCTGGGGCCTCGCCCCCGAAGTGCTGCGCGAGGCGAACCCGCGGCTGATCGGGGTCAGCACCTCGCTGATGGGGCAGACCGGGCCGTTCGCCGCGTTCGCCGGCTATGGCAACGTCGGCGCGGCGGTCTCGGGCTACCAGGCGATCGTCGGGCGGGAGGGCGAGATCCCGGTCGGGCCGTTCGGGCCCTATACCGACTATGTCGGCCCGCGCTTCGGGCTGGTGGCGCTGCTCGCCGCGCTCGAACACCGGCGGCAGACCGGCGAAGGCTGCTGGCTCGACATTTCGCAGGCCGAGGCCGGCATCCAGTTCCTGGGGCCCGAGGTGGCGCAGGGCGCGGCGACGGGGGCGGTCGTGTTTCCTCGAGGAAACCGCGACGACAATGCCGCCCCGCATGGGGTGTTTCGCTGTGCCGGCGACGACGAGTGGGTGGCGATCGTCGCCCGCGACGACGGCGAATGGCAGCGGCTGGCGAAGCTGATCGGCGGCGAAGCGCTGGCGCCGGAGCTGGCGACGCTGGCCGGGCGCAAGGCGGCGGAAGACCAGGTGGAGGCGCTGGTGGAGGCGTGGACACTGCCGCAGGATGCCGCCGCGGTCGAGAAAATGCTTCAGGACCAGGGCGTTGCCGCACACAAGGCGGCGACCAGCGCGGACATGGTGAGCGATCCCCAACTTGTCGCGCGCGGCCACTTCGTCCGTCTGCCGCGCGAGATCGGCGGCGAGAGCGTGTTCGACGCGAGCCGCTATCGCCTCTCCGAAACGCCTGCCCGCTACTTGCGCGGCGCGCCGCACTTCGGCCGCGACAACACCGAAGTCTTGCGCGACCTGCTCGGCTACGACGCCGGACGGATCGCCGAACTGGAAGAATCCGGCGTCCTGCAATGACACTGCAAGGGCACTGCAAGGGCACTGCTCTGGCCCCGCAGCCGTCCTGCGCGATCAGGCCTTGCGCTTGTAGGGGCGCGAGGTGTCGAACCCGGCGTTGCGCATCAGTTCATGGTCGAGCCCGTCGGCCAGGCGCATGCCGTCGGTGTCATAGACCAGCCGCTTGTTCTCGGCGTTGGAGTGCCGGCTGATGGCGAGGATCGCGCCGGCATAGTCGGCGATCGCCTCGTCGAGCTTGCCGGGCTCGACGCAGAGGTTGGCGAGGCCGAACGCCTCGGCCTGGCGACCGGTGTAGGGCCGGCAGGTGGTCATCATCTCGATGGCGCGGGCCGAGCCGACCCGGCGCGGCAGGCGCTGCGACATGCCCCAGCCGGGGACCAGCCCCCACTTGCCGTGGGTATCGGCGAAGCGGGCGGTTTCGTCGCAGACGATGAAATCGGCCGAGAGCGCCATTTCGAGGCCGCCGGTGAAGCAGGTGCCTTCAATCGCGGCAATCACAATGGGGCGCATCGCGGTGAACCGCTCGAGCGTCTGCATTTCCTTGCGCAGCCAGCCGAAGGCATCGGCATGGCCAGGCTCGGACAGATCGTGCCCCGCACAAAAGTGGCCGCCGGCGCCGCGCAGCACGACCACGCCGACCTCCGCGTCCTGCTCGATCGCGGTGATGTGGCTGCGCAGGGCGCGGAACAGCTCGCGATTGACGGCATTGCGCTTCTCGGGCCGGTTGAGGGTCAGGGTACAGGTGCCGCCGTCGTCGTGGCGCAGAACCAGTTCGGTCATGTGTCGTACTCGCGTAGCGTCGGAATATGGGCCGGGTGGCTGTCTTGGTATGCGCAGTTGCGCCGGGTCGCAATGTCGCCGGGTCAGCCGATCTGGCGGAACGTGGCGTTCATCCGCAGCACCACTTCGCCGCGCGCCCGGGCCACGCCCTGCACCAGGCAGGTGCGCGCGCCCTGGCGGATGCGCACACAGTCACTTTGCACCCAGGTGCCGAGCGGCACCGGCTTGACGAAATCGACCGCAAGCCCGGCCGTGACCCAGCGGCCCTCGCCCGAGGCGGCCATGCGCGCCATGGTCACGTCGGCGAAGGTCGACAGCCAGCCGCCGTGGCAGACCCCGAAGGGATTGCAGTGACGGGTTTCCACCACGAAGCCCGAGACCACCTGATCGGCCCGATCGTCGCGCAGGATCGGCCCGAGCGCGCCGACGAACCCGCCGACCTGCGGATCGACGAAGCCGGACGGAACCGGATCGGCGGTCTCGCTGTCGGCTGAAGGTTCGGCGAGCGGAGCGGTCATTTCGCGCGAATCGCCTCGGCGATCGACGCCCCGTCGCTGACCGTGGAGATCAGCGGGAAGTGCAGCGCGATTTGCGAGGCATGGCTTTCGGCGGTGCCCCCCGCGACGCAATCTTCCGCCAGGACCACGTTGTAGCCGAGGCCTACCGCCTCGGTCGCCGCTCCGGGCAGAGCGATGTTCGAGGACACGCCGGCGAGAACGATGGTATCGATCCGGTGGCGGCGCATGTCGGCATTGAGCATCGTGCCAGTGAACGGCGACATTCCGTGATGGCGCTCCGCCACGATGTCACCCTCGTGGATGGGAATGTCCGGGACCCACGCCGCGGCTTCGCTGCCTTCGACCAGCTTCATTTCCTTGGCGAGGCGGGCAGCGAGGAAGCAGTTCACGTTCCAGCCGTCCATGTTGCGCGGCAGGGTGATCAGACAGTGCACGACCGGCAGCCCGGCGGCGCGGAACACGTCGGCCAGCCTGGCGATCTTCGGCAGGATGCCGCGCGCGGTCACCTGCTGCGAGAGGGGCGAATCGGAGTAGGCCCCGCTGACGATCCCGTTCTGGCATTCGGAAATGACCAGAGCGGCCCGCTTGCCGGGTTCGAGTCCCTTGATGGGCATGGCGTGTCTCTTTCGAAGTAGTTTTACATCAGTGACTTGGTGACGCCGCCATCGACCAGGATGAATTGCCCGGTGACGTAGCTGGCGCGGGCCGAGCAGAGGAACACGACGACTGCGGCCATCTCCTCCGGCTCGCCGAGGCGGCCGACCGGGATCTCGTCGTGGCGCTTGGCTTCGCGTTCGTCGAAGTTCCTGCCCTGCGCCTCGATCGTGCGCCGCATGTAGCTGGTGTAGCGTTCGGTGGCGAAGCCGCCGGTGCCGATGGTGTTGATCGTGATGCCGAAATGGCCGAGCTCGTTGGCGACGCTCTTGTTGAGCGAGGTCGCGCCGACGCGGGTGACGTTGGCGGTGACCAGCGGCAGCTCCTTGTGCGGCTCCTTCGAGGCCATCGAGTTGATCAGGACGATGCGGCCCCAGCCCTTCTCCTTCATCGCCGGGGTTACCGCGCGCAGCAGGTAGACCTGGCTCATCACCATGTCCTCGTAGGCGGCGCGGAAATCCTCGTCCTTGGTTTCTTCCCAGCGGCCGTGGGTCGGGCCATAGACGTTGCCGACGACGATGTCGGGATCGCCCCAGTTTTCGCGGGCGATGCGGACCGCCTCCGCGACGCCTTCCTTGGTCGCCATGTTGACGTAGGCGGGGACCGCCTCGCCGCCCGCGGCGCGGATGCCGGCGACGACTTCGTCAACCGCTTCATGGCCGCGCGCCGCGACGACGACGCGGCAGCCTTCGCGAGCGAGGTCTTCCGACACCGCACGGCCCATGCCCTTGCTGCCGCCACCCGAAATGGCGACCTTGCCCTTGATTCCGAAGTCCATCGCTCTCTCCTCAAGCCGGTTGTTGCGGCCGGTCTTCCGGCCGGGTGTGGGGCGCGTCAGCGCCAGTCGGGGTAGAGGCCGAGTTCGAGGCACAGGTCCTGCGCCTCGATCGTGCGGCCGCGCCAGTCATCCGCGCCGGGATCGGTCATCAGCCACTTGACCACCGCGCCGATCGCGGCGGGCGGCGCCGCGCCGACCAGCTCGCGGCCATACTCGCGCACGGCGAGATGATTGCGCTCGGTCCCGACGTAGCCGGGCTGAACGTTGAAGGCGCGAATGCCGCGGCCCGCGAATTCGGCATGAAGGGTCCCGATCAGCGGGTGCCCGCTGGCCTTGCCGACCGCATAGGCCAGGCCCCAGCCGCCCTGCCCCGCCGGGGCCGGCGGGGTATCGTAGGCCGAGCTCGAGGTGGTGGTGATGACGCAGCCTTCGCCGCGTTCGAGCATGCCCGGGAGCAGCATGCGGGTGAGCACGATGGGGGCGATGCAGTGCGCTTCGAAGAACTTGCCGTAGGCGTCCACGGGCGTGTCGAAGAACACGTCCATCAGGCCGGGGCCGAGATAGCGGCCGTTGTGGACGAGGACCGAGAGGGCGGACCACTCGGGCAGGTCGAGCACGCGCTGCGCGGCGGCGCCGACGGAAGCGCGATCGGTCAGGTCCATCGGGAGCATCAGCGCGCGGCGGCCGAGCGCCTCGATCTCGGCCGCGGTCTCGGCGAGGCTGCCGGGCAAGGGACGGGAGTCGGTCTTGTGGACGGTCAGCGAATTGTCGCGGGTTTCGCCGGGAGAGACCGTGCGCGCCGAGACGATCACGTCGTAGCCGGCTTCGGCGAGCGCGAGCGACATGGCCTTGCCGATCCCCCGGCTCGCCCCGGTTACCAGCGCGATCTTGCTTGCTGCCGCCACTTCCACTCTCCCGATGTTTTCCGTTCCATCCGACTAAACTGACGCGATGTCAAACCCCGCGGCGGGATCGCCGGAATCCGAGGACCGCGAGCAGGGTATGCTTGACCGCCCCGGTGTATTCGGCGTGCCAGGCCGGGCCGAGATCGTCGTAATCCCGCTGGACCGCGCCAGTGCGCTCGAGCAGCGCGAGGATCACGTGAGCCAGCGGGCGCGGCTCGTAACGCGCCGGGATTCGCCCCGCGGCCTGGCCGGCCGCGATCTGGCGCTGCCACGCGTCGGCGATTACCTGCGAGCCAAGCTGACGCGCGATCACAAACTCGGGCCTGCCCTCCTCGGCCGCGAGATTGCGAGCGCGCAGCACCGGACGCCATGCGTCCCAGTGCGCGAAGTAGCCGGCGAGGAATGCGTCGACCGAGCTGTCGGCATCCTGCGCGGTCCACGGCTGCGCGGCCAGTTCGACGATACCGGCAGGAAGCTGGGCCACGCTCTCGACCGCGGCGAGAACGGCAGCGTGCACATCGCGGAAGTAGACGTAGAACGCCGCGTTGGAGAGCCCGGCCGTGGCCGCGATATCGGTCGCGGAGAGCGCGTCCAGCGAGCGGGCGCCGAGCAGCTCGACGGTGGCCGCGATCAGCCGGGCGCGCGTGTTCTCGCGCTGGACGCCGCGGCCACGCCGGGCGTCGGTGCGCTGGGCGTCGGCGGGCTGGGCGGCACTGGCGCTCATGCGCAGTCCTCCCCGCGATCCCCGACGCAATCCTCCACGCAGCCGAGCGCGGCGGCGACGACATAGGAGGCCGCTTCGATGTGGCTGCGCTCGACCGAGGGGCGCTTGTTGTCGTGGACGTGGATCACCGAGATGACGAGGTCCAGCATGGCGAACAGCGCGCTGGACAGCGCTTCGGGCGCGATCGCCGGGTCGAGCATGCCCTTGGCCTGCTGGCGCGCCGCGAGGGCGGCCAGCGCCCGGACTGCCGGCCCGAGCGCGAGCTGGCGCTGGCGGAGGAACCGCGGGTCCTTTTCCTCGGCGGCGAGGTTGCGCAGGCGCAGCAGGGTGCGGTGCTCCTCCCAGACCGCGAGGTGATCGAGCACGAGGTTGAGCGCGTTATCGGGTCCGCTCTCGTCGCTCCAGTCCTGCTCGAGCACGTCGAGCATCGCGGGCGAGCTTTGCGAGACGGTCCCGGCGGCGGCCAGGAGGCACTCCGGCACGCTGCGGAAGTAGAGGTAGAACGTCCCCGGCGACAGACCGGCGGCGGCGGCGATCGCCTTGACCGTGATGTCGCGCAGCGGCCCGTTCGCGAGCAGGCCGATCATCGCCGTGATCAGCCGCCGCCGGGTGGCGAGACCCTTGGTGCCCATGACCTGCCCGCTGAGATTGGCGTGGCGCGCGCTGCGGGGTGCGGGCTCGGGCACCGGGGCGACGCGGATCGGCGCGGCGGGGGCCGGGGCAGCGGCGGCGGGTGCGGCGTCGCGGGCGGAGCGGAGCGAGGCGGGGCTCAAGTGACGGTTCCGATCACGCCGCCATCCATGTGGATGTTGGTCCCGGTGACGCATGCGCCCCACGGGCTCGCCAGCCACGCGATCATCGAGGCGATCTGCTCGGGCCGGCCGAAGCGACCGGCCGGGATCTTCATCATCTCGTTGGCGGCGCGGCGCTCGATCTCGTCCCAGTCGTCGCCCCAGCCCTTGGCGGGGGCGAGCCTGCCGAGATAGGTGCGCAGCTGGTCGGTCAGGGTGGCGCCAGGGCTGACCGCGTTGCAGGTCACCCCGCTGCCGCGCAGCCACTTCGAGGTGCTGACCGCAAGGCTCACCATCCCGGCCTTGACCGCGCCATAGTCGGGCTGGTTGCCCATCGGCTGGAGCCCGGCGGCGCTGGACACCAGCACGATCCGCCCCCACCCGCGCTCGCGCATGGCCGGGGCGAGGCGCTGGATCAGCCGGACCGAATAGGCGAGGTTGGATTCGAACGTCGCCCGCCAGTTCTCCAGCGAGGACTCTTCCCACCCCACCGGCGCGAGCTGCGCGCGGCCGCCCGCGTTGCAGACGAGGATATCGACCTGGCCGAGCGCGGCAAGCGCCTCGTCGGCGAGACGATCGGCCTCGCCGTCCTGCGCCAGATCGGCGGTGAAGCCGTGCGCCGCGACCCCGGCGGCGCGCAGGTCTTCGGCGACGGCGGCGGTGCGTCCGGGATCGCGGCCATGGACCCCGACGCTCACGCCCTCGGCGGCGAGGAACCGCGCGGTCGCCGCGCCGATGCCGTTGCTGGCCCCGGTCACAAGCGCCGTCTTACCCGAAAGCTGAAGGTCCATCAGTCAATTTCTCCCCGAATTGCGTCGCCTCGTGTGCACCAGGCCGCGCAGCAATTGACGACTCATCAGGTTTGTGCTGCTGTCCGGTCATAATCACCAACGGCTCGGGGAAAGGCAACACCCCGGCACGGGAGACAGCGCATGGACATGAACGACCTCATCCTCATCAGCGTCGATGACCATAACGTCGAACCGCCCGAGGCCTTCCTCAACCACTATTCCGCGCAGCACAAGGCCGAGGCCCCGCGCATCATCAAGAAGAACGGCAAGGACGTCTGGACCTTCCAGGACCGGATCATCCCGACGATCGGGACCAATGCCGTGGTCGGCCGTCCGCGCAGCGAATACGGGATGGAGCCCGACGAGTTCGACCAGATGCGGCGGGGCGCGTTCGACCCCAAGGCCCGCATCGACGACATGAACGTCAACGGGCTGCTGGCGGCGATCAATTTCCCGTCGATGCCCTCGTTCGCGGGCAACACCTTCTTCCAGTTCAAGAACGAGGCCGCCGTGCGCGCGGTGCGGGCCTACAACGACTGGCACGTCGACGAGTGGTGCGCGGCGGGTCCGGGACGGTTCATCCCGATGATCATCCTGCCGATCTGGGACATGACCGAGACCCTCGCCGAAATCCGCCGCTGGGCGGCGCGCGGCGTTCACGCCATTTCCTTCCCCGACAACCCGGCGCGCGCCGGCTTCCCCTCGATCCACGACCCCTACTGGGATCCGATGTGGAAGCTGCTCGACGACAACCGGATCGTGGTGAACTGCCATATCGGCACCGGCAGCCGGGCCGAGCATGCCTCCGACGATTCCCCGATCGACGCGTGGATCACGACCATGCCGATGTCGATCGCAAACTCGGCCGCCGACTGGCTCTACGCGCCGATGTGGAAGAAGTATCCGAACCTCAGGATGGCCCTGTCGGAAGGCGGGATCGGCTGGATCCCCTACTTCCTCGAACGCGCCAATTTCACGCACGAGCACCATCACGAGTGGACGCATACCGATTTCGGCGGTCGCCGGCCTTCGGACCTGTTCAACGAGCGGATCATCACCTGCTTCATCGACGACCGCGCCGGCCTCGAGATGCTGCACCACATGAACCCCGACCTGATCATGTGGGAATGCGACTATCCGCACTCCGACACCCTCTGGCCGAACTGCCCGGAATACCTGTGGAAGTCGGTCAGCGACCTGCCGCGCGAGATGATCGACAAGATCACGCACCTCAACGCGATGCGCGAGTACAGCTTCGATGCGTTCGCCATGTTCGGGCGGGAGAACTGCACCGTCGGCGCATTGCGCGAGCTGGGCAAGGACGTCGATGTCTCGCCGCGATCGCAGACCGGTCGCAAGACCGACAGCATGGGCGAGCGCAAGGTCGTTACCTCGGGCGAAATCGTGAAAATGCTCAGCGCCGCCTGAGCGGGCTGAAACGGGAGAGAAAGAGATGAGCTACTGGACGGGCCGCGCGGCCTTCGTGACCGGTGGGGGCAGCGGTATCGGTCGCCAGATTGCCCTCGAACTGGGCCGCCGCGGCGCGGCCGTCGCCGTTGCCGACATCGACCCGGCGGCGGCCGAGGCGGTCGCGGCCGAAGTGGCGGCGACGGGAGCCAGGGCGGCCGGGGTGCAGCTCGACATCTCCGACCCCGCCGCCTGGGATCGCGCGCTTGCGGCTGTGGCCGGCCAGCTCGGTCAACCGACCGACTGCCTCGTCAATTGCGCCGGTATCGGCGGCGGCTGCAACGTCGCCGACGAGGACGTGGCGCGCTGGCGGCGGGTGCTGGAGGTGACGCTGTTCGGCACGTTCTGCGGCTGTCACGCGGTGCTGCGGCCGATGCTGGATTCGGGCAAACCGTGCAACATCGTGAACATCGCCTCGCTGTCGGGCTTCTGGGCCAACCCGGGGATGTCCGCCTACACCACCGCCAAGTTCGGCGTGGTCGGGCTCACCGACACGCTGCGGCTCGAACTTGACGGCACGAACGTGACCGTCACCATCGTCTACCCCGGCATGGTCAACACCGGCTTCGTCCAGAACTCCCGCAAGGTGCTGGGCGAGGCTGACGCCGAGGCCGAGGGCGGCAGGCCGACCGGGGTCGGCAACATGCTCGCCGACGGGATGGACCCGGCCAAGCTCGCTATCCGCGTGGTGGATGGGGCCGAGCGGGGCGAATACCACGTGTTCACCCATAGCGAGTGGAAAGAGCGGATCCAGTCCGTGTTCGACGAGCGGTTGGCGGCGTTCGGGGTGAGCGCGGATCCGAGCTTCACCGAGGATTTCGCCGCTCTCGACGAGCGGATCGCCGAGACGCAGCGGCAAGCCTAAGTTCGCGCAGTGGCGCAGGACAACGGCGACCTGGCGCGGACACCCGCAGAGGGTGCGCGGATCACGCGCATCCTCCACACCATCCATGCCACTCGCGCGGTCGATCCGCTGCGGCGAACGTATCTCCACGTGTTCGGCGGCCTCGCCTTCTCGCAGGAGTATCATGCCGGCGAGGACCGCGACATGGCACTGATCTATGTCGCCGACCACATGATCGAGCCGATGGCACCCCGCCGCCCGGACGAGCCCGACACGACCATGTCGCGCTACCTCGTCAAATATGGACCTGGCTGGCACTCGCTGGCGTTTGCCACCGACGACGCGGCCGAAACCTCGCGTCGGGTGCGCGCGGCGGGGGCACGGCTGACCACCGACTACCCGGGGCCGCCCGGGTTCTTCTTCGTCCATCCCGAGGCGACCGGGGGCGTGGTCGTCGAAGTGACCGACTACCGGATGACGAACGATCCGTTCGACGAGCCGAGCTGGAGCCCGGACTGGGCCGCGGCGCGCACGCGCCAGCCGGCGCGGTTGCGCTGTCCCGTGCTGGTGGTGCGCGACCTTGCGCCGGCGCTGGCGTTCTTCGCGGGGGCGCTCGACGGGCGGGTGGTCGATCAGAGCCGGCGCGAGTGGCCGGAGCCGGCAGCCTGCGCGCGCGTGGCGATCGGTGACGGTGAAATTCTCCTGCTAGCCCCGCTCGGCAGCGAGGGCCGGCTAACGGACGTGCTGGCCCGCCCGTTTTCCGGCGTCTATGCGCTGGCCTGGGAGGTGCGCGACCTTGCCGCGACCTGCGCCTGGCTGGCGGAAAACGGTCTTGCTCCCGAACGCACCCCCGACGGAGCGGAGGTGATTGTCGAAGGGGCCCGCCATTGGCTGCTACCGGTAGGCGGCTGAGCACGAGGCGGGTTGTGCCTGTCCCGAAGAGGCGCATAGTGCGCCGCGCACCGTTCCGGCAAGGCGGCGCAGCGGGAGAGATTGCCCATCGACGCGAGCGCGCCTGACCGACCATGGCGTCAGGCCGAACCGCGCGGTTCAAATCATCGAACTTCGAACGAGAGGTCTGACATGACACCAGTATCCGCGCCCGGCACGTTCTTCCAGCTGGGGTACGTCACCGCCAACCTTGCCGCCGCCAAGGAGCTGTTCCTGCAGCGCCATGGCGTGCCGGGATTTCTCGAGTTCGACACGAAGACGATGGCGCCCCCGGGCTCGCCGGGGCCCTTCATCAAGGTGGCGCTGGGCTACAGCCGGGGGGTCATGGTCGAGCTGATCGAGCCCGACCCCGCCAATCCCGGCATCTACGGCGATGCGCTGAACGACGCCGCCCCCGCGACGCTGCATCACCTCGGCTTCCTGATCGACCAGGCCGCATACGACGCCCACGAGGCGGAGCTGCAGGCCGCCGGGGTAGCGGTGCCGGTGAACAACCGCGCCAACGGCATGTGCCTGCTCTACGCCGACACGCGGGCCGGCGATGGCCTCTATACCGAGCTGGTCGTACCGACCGAGGCGGCCCTGACGCTGTTCGCCGGGATACCCGGCGAAGCGTCGGCAGTGGTGAGCGCCGCCGCCGGCTAGGAGTTCCGCAGCTTGGCGGCGAGGGCGCCGTCGATCCGGAGATCGCATCCGCTGACGAAGCTCGCCGCGGGCGACAGGAGGAACTCGACGCCATCGGCGATGTCGTACGCAGTGCCCCAGCGGCCGGCGGGGGCAAGTTCGGCAAGCGCGCCCGCGGCAGGGTTCTCGCGCGATTCCATCAGGCCCATCGGGGTGGCGATCAGCCCTGGCGAAACCGAGTTCAGGCGGCACCCGAGCTGGCCCCAGCGTTCGGCACGGAATTCGCACAGCAGCCGCACCCCGTACTTGCTGAGCCCATAGGCTGCGGATGAGAGAGCCACCGGGTCGTCGGACTGGGCCGCCGCCTCGCGCACGATATCCTCGAGCGTGCCGACCGACGTATCGGCGCGCACATCGCGCAGGCGCGCCTCGATCGCCGGAGAGCCGGCGAACATGTGCGAGGCCAGCGAGGCGATCAGCACCCCGGACCCGCCGGGGGCGAGGAGCGGCTCGAGCGTGTCGAGCAGGCGCAACGTTCCGGTGAGGTTGATCTCGAGCACGCGGTCCCACGCACCCATCTTTGGGGAAATGCCGGCCGTGTGGACCAGCGCGCCGAGCGTGCCGTTCGCCCGCACCGCTTCGGCCAGGGCGGCGATCGTGGCGGGGGCAGCGATGTCCCCCGAGATTTCGGCGACCACCGCAGCCCCGTCGAAGCGCAGGTCGGCGGCCAGGGCGGCGAGCGAGTCGGCCTTGAAGTCGGTCAGGATCAGGCGATAGCGCCGGGCGAGTACGTGACTGATGGCGCGGCCCATGCCGCCGGCGGCCCCGGTCACCAGCGCCAGCGGCAATTGCGGTACAACCTGTGTCATTCGGTGAACATCCTCTCCCAGTTGGTTGAGAGCAGCTATGGCAGAGATTGTCGTCGCTGCGCCAGACGGGATTTGGCGCGCCGATCAGGCGGCAAATCAGCTCCGGGCGCGGCGGGCGCGATAGTCGCTCAAGTCCGTCGGCTCGTCGAGATCGAAGCCGAGCCCGGCACGGCGCACCACGACGGGCGCTGCGCCACCCTCGCGGGCCAGCGCCAGGTGACGCGCAAAGCTATCGGCCCCGAACGCGAAGAACAGCGGGCGGCCGCGCTGAAGCAGCGCGTTGGTGCCGCTGCCGTGGCGATCGGGCGCGATGACCACGGGCCCGGGGCGACCGACCAGAGCGACGATGTCCTGCGCGCGCAGGAGCGGCAGATCGGCATGGAGGACGAGCACCCCGGCGGCGGCCGGCGCCTCGGCCGCGGCTTCGGCGAGTTGGGCGTTGAGGCCCGCGGCGCGGGCCGCGAACACGCCAGTCGCCCCGGCGGCGAGCGCGGTTGCGGTGACGCTGTCATCCGGCGCGACGACCCAGACCGGTTGATCCCCCTGCGCGCGGCGGACGGCACGGACGGTGCGGGCGAGCAGCGCCTCGGCCAGCGCGCTGCGCTCGGATGGACCGAGCAGCCCGGCGAGCCGCTGCTTGGCCTCGGCGAAGGGCTTGGCCGGAATGAGCGTCCAGAGCATCGCGCCGAGCCAGACCGAACCGGGGGAGGCCGCGCGCCGTCGCCTCAGGCGGCGGGCGTGGCCCCGGAAATGCGAATGCCCGCGCCTGCGGCGATCTTGTAGCGCTTGTTCATGAAGATCAGCACCGAGGTCAACGCCTCGGCCGCGGCCGAGTTGGCGAGCGGGCCGGCGTGCCACGCGGTCATCCCGGCTGCCTCGGCCAGCTGGCACACGGTCTCGCGCGCGGCTTCGCTGTCGCCACTGACCAGCACGTCGCAGTTGACCGGATGGTCGAGGTCATCGAGCTGGTGCGCGGCGACGTTCTGGAAGGCCGACACGACGCGCACGCCCTCGCCCAGCTTCTGCTGCAGCGCCTCGACCGCCGAGCCGCCCGCGGGCAGCTGGACGCGGGCGACTTTGGGCGGAACCAGGGGCACGGTCACGTCGATCAGGATCTTGCCTTCGAGGTGCGGACGCACGCTTTCGGCCAGCGGGGACTGGGCGGAATAGGGCACGGTCAGCACCACGAGATCGCCACGGGCGGCAGCGTCCTCGTTGGTGGCGCCCTCGACCTGGCCGCCGGTCCGCTCGGCGATCCGCGCCGCCGCCTCGGCCGAACGCTGCGCATCGCGCGAGCCGATCACGACCCGGTAGCCGGCCCTGGCCCAGCGGGCGCATAGCCCGGCGCCTTCATGGCCGGCGCCGCCGAGCACGGCGATGGTGGAAATGGTGGTATCGGTCATGATTGGGCCAAGGCCTCCCTGCGTTTCGGCGCGGTCTTCGCGAGCGGCGCCAGCGGCGCGGCGTTGCGCCCCGCGGCGACGCGCGCGGCATCGGGCCGGGCGTAAAGCGTGGTGCGCTGGTACGGCTCGCGCCCGCAGTCGCGGATCACCTGCTCCATGCGCTCGGGCGGCCATTCCTCGCCATGGGCCGCGCCGGCCGCGCGCGAGATGCTCTCGTTCATCAGCGTGCCGCCGAGATCGTTGGCCCCGGCGGCGAGCGCCGCGGCGACCCCTGCGGGGCCCATCTTGACCCACGAGACCTGGATATTGGGAATCACCGGGTGCAGCACCAGCCGGGCGACGGCATGGAGCAGCACCGCCTCGGCGAACGTCGGCCCTGGGCGGGCGCGACCCTTCAGGTAGATCGGCGCCTCGGCCGCGACGAACGGCAGGGGGACGAATTCCGTGAACCCGCCGGTGCGGCACTGGAGGGCGCGGATCGCCAGCAGGTGGCGGGCCTGGTGCTCGGGCCCTTCGATCGAGCCGAACATGATCGTCGCCGTGGTGCGCAAGCCGACCGAGTGGGCCGCTGCCATCGTCTCGAGCCACTCGGCCGTATTGAGCTTGTCAGGGCAGAGCTCGGCCCGGATCGTGTCGTCGAGAATTTCGGCGGCCGTGCCCGGCAGGCTGGCGAGCCCGGCGTGCTTGAGGCGGGTGAGATAGGTCGGCAGGTCCAGCCCGAGCGACTTCGCGCCGTGGCGGATCTCGAGCGGGGAGAAGGCGTGGATGTGGATGTCTGGCGCGCCAGCCTTGGCCGCGGCAAGCAGCGAGAGGTAGGTCTCGCCGGTATAGTGCGGATGGATGCCGCCCTGCATGCACACCTCGGTGGCCCCGCGCGCCCAGGCCTCGCCGGTGCGGCGGGAGACCTCGGCGTGATCAAGATCGTAAGCGGGGCCGCGCAGCTCCTCTGCCAGCTTGCCCTTGGAGAAGGCGCAGAAGCCGCAGCGGTGGAAACAGATGTTGGTGTAGTTGAGATTGCGGTTGACGACGAAGCCGACCGCATCGCCGACCGTGGCGGCGCGCAGCCGGTCCGCCGAAGCGCAGACCAGTGCGTGATCGGGCCCGCGGGCGGAGAGGAGCGCGGTGACGGCCGCTTGGTCGAGCGGCTCGCCACGGGTGACGGCAGCGAGCGCGGCGGCGATCCGCGGGTCGCGGGCCTCGTCACCATCCAGCGCCGGCAGCGCAGGCGGGGCGATCGTGCCGCCGGTCTGCCAGCCATCGGTGCGGGCAAGACCGCTGGCGTCGCTCGCATCGAGCACGCGCTTGCGCAAGGCGGGCGCCTGCCATCGGGCGACGTCGCGCGCGTGGGCGGGGTGGACGGCGAGGCGCTCCACCAGCACGCCTCCATGCGCGGCGGTCTCGGCCGCGAGCTTGGCGAGCGCGGGCCACGGGGCCTCGGGGTTGACGTGATCGGGGGTGACCGGGGAGACGCCGCCCCAGTCGTTCGCGCCGGCCTGGAGAATTTCACCGAATCCCGCCCCGGCAAGATTGGGCGGGGCCTGGATCGCCATGCGCGGCCCGACCGCGAGCCGGGCGACGGCGATGGTCCACAGCAGTTCCTCGCGGTCCGGCTCGGCGGCGAAGGCCATGCGCGTATCGGCCTTGGCCCGGAAGTTCTGGATGATCACTTCCTGGAGATGGCCATGCTCGGCATGGAGCCGTGCGAGTTCGAGCAGGGCATCGATCCGCTGCTCGCGGGTTTCGCCGATGCCGATCAGGATGCCCGAGGTGAACGGCACTGCCGCTTCCCCCGCCTCGCGGATCATCTGCAGACGAACGGCCGGGTCCTTGTCGGGCGAGCCGAAGTGCGCGCCCCCGCGCTGCATCAGCTGCGGGGCAGTGCCTTCGAGCATGATCCCCTGCGAGACCGAGACCTCGCGCAGACGCACCAGCTCGTCGCGGCCCATGACCCCGGCATTGACGTGCGGCAGCAGCGTGGTCTGCTCGAGCACGAGGCGGCACATCGCCTCGAGGTAGGAGACGGTCGTCTCATGGCTGAGCGCGCGCAGTTCCTCGCGGGCGGCGGAGTAGCGCAGCTCGGGCTTGTCACCGAGCGTGAACAGCGCCTCGCGGCAGCCCGCCGCCTCGCCGGCGCGGGCGATTGCGAGGACTTCCTCGGCAGTCAGGTAGGAGGCGTGGCCGGGCCGCGGGGTGGTGGCGAAAGTGCAGTAGCTGCACACGTCGCGGCACAGGCGGGTGAGCGGGATGAAGACCTTGCGCGAGTAGCTGACCGTCGCCCCGAACCCCTGGTCGCGCAGGGCACGCGCTTCGCCCATCAACTGGTCGAGGGACCAGTTGCGCGCCGCGGCGCGCAGCTCGGCTGCTCCCATTGCACCTTCGGCACTTGTCGCCATCATTGTCCCTTGCCCGGAAGTAGGGGTGTCGCCCACCCAGGCGAGCGACACAACCGGTTCAAATCAGGCCAACTTCCTTGGCATAGCGCTCAAGATCGGCAAACCCTTCACGCCCCACTTCGCCAGCCTTCTTGTCGGCCCATGGCGTGACGACGGCCTGATCAGCGCCGGCTTCGGCCATGGCCTGCAGCGAGTCGCGCGTGATCCAGCCGAAGGTGATGTTGCTGAAGCGGAACGGCTCGTCCGCGCGGCCATTCTCGGCCAGGTGCTGCCGAATGCGCGGGATGCTGGTTTCGGGGCCGTGCCAGCCGTTTCCGAGCCGGCCGGCGCGCTTCTCGGCCGGGGGGGTGCCGCCGCCAATGAAGATCGGCAGGGGCTTCTGGATCGGCTTCGGTTGAAACCCGAGCGGTCCGAAGTTGAAGAATTCGCCATGGAACTCGGGCGATTCCTCCTCGAACAGCACCCGGATCGCGCGGATGATCTCGTCGGTGCGACGGCCGCGGGTCTTGTAGTCATTCCCGGTGAACTGGTATTCCTCCTCGCTCCAGCCGAGGCCGACCGCGAGGTCGAGCCGGCCGCCCGAGAGCACGTCGGCCGTGGCAATCATGCGGGCGGCGAGGATCGCGTCGCGCAGGGCGAGCATGTAGATGCCGATGCCAAGCCGCACCTTCTTGGTCGCCGACGCCAGCGCGCCGACAACGACCATCGGATCGAGAAAATCGGTGTCGGGCGTGAAGCCGACATCGGCGGCGCTGCCCTGATCGCCCTTGGCGACGACGACCGGATAGTTCTTCCACCACCTGTCGGTTTTCGGCAGGCCGACGTGCTCGCCGACCCAGATCGAATCGAAGTTCAGTCCCTCGGCGACCTGGGCCGCCTCGATCTGGACCTCGGGCTTGAACCAGCAGATATTCAGACCGACCTTCAACGGCGCTGCCATGACGCTTCCTCTCCGGGTGTGCCGACCTGCGCTCAGGTCGTTGACAGCTGTTCAGTTAGCGGTTGGCGGCGACCGTGGGTAGACCCGATCCGCTCGCCGACCGGCCGGCAAACTCGGTTCATCGACAGAATACACCGGTTTGCCGATGATATGCTCTACCGAGGCATCGCCGTTGCTTTACGGCGCATCAGTTTTGAAGGGCGAGGAGCCGAGACTGGCGCCCCGGCGGCCGACTCAGCGAGGGGTTCACGCGCCGTTTTCGCCGGTCTTGTTTATGACGCCACGTCAGCTTTTCAGGAGCGGGAGACGGGCGGTCGACCTGCCGCTGCAGTCCTCGCGCGCCAGACCGGCGGACGCGGTTGTCAAGCGTCGGACATGCGAAGCGGCGCCGATCACGAGGATCGGCGCCGCCGCTGCTTCAGTACTATGGAGCAATCAGGCGTCGGCTGCCTCGACATGCCGTTCGGCCAGCGTCACCGCCGCATCGCCGAAGGTAACCGGACGGCTCGGGTCACCGAGGACGCGGGCGTCCTTGCCGGGCATCGAGCGTTCAGCCGTATCGACGTGACCGGCCTTGGCGCGCAGCGCGCCGACGGTGCAGTTCTCGCGGCCGCCGAGGGCCTCGAACGGATTGACGTTGAAGAAGCTAAACACGTTGCCGTGAGTGATCTTGTCGGCGATTGCGTCCGGCAGGTCCTTCACGTTGTCGTAGAGCTCCTCGGCCACCGTCGGCCAGGTGCAGTCGGAGTGCGGATAGTCGCACTCGTAGGCGATATTGTTCTCGCCCACGGCCTTGTAGTTGGCGCAGCCGAACTTGTCTTCGATGAAACACGACAGGAAGTGCTCGCGGAAGACTTCGGACGGCAGCTTGCCACCCCAGTCCGAACGGACCCACGGGCCGTGGTGCTTGTAGACGAAGTCAGCCCGCTCGAGCATGTAGGGGATCCAGCCCACGCCACCTTCAGACAGCGAGAACTTGAGGTTCGGATAGCGCAGCAGGGCCCGCAGGTGCAGCAGGTCGGCCGCGTCCGTGCCGATGTTCATGGGCAGCGAGGTGATCCAGGCCGAGATCGGCGAGGCCGCCGAGGCTGCAGCCGCCGGTTGCCCGGTGCCGATGTGGCAGTTGAGGACGACCTGCTCGTCGTCGCACAGCGCCCACAGCGGCTCCCAGATGTCATCGTGGATCGACGCCGGGGCGCCCTGGTTCAGCGGGTTCGACGGGAAGCTGATCGAACGGCAGCCCTTCTTGATCAGGCGCTTGAGTTCGGTGATCGCGGTCGGGATGTCCCACAGCGGGAGAATCCCGGTGGGGATGTAGCGGCCCGGATAGGGACCGCACCATTCATCGATGTGCCAGTCGTTGTAGGCCGAGATGACCCGCGCGGCGTTGGCCTTGTCCTTGGCCATCCAGAACCACTTGCCGTCGAAACCGCAGAAGGTGGGGAACATGACCGAGGTCAGCATGCCGCTGACGTTCATGTCATCGATGTGCAGGGCCGCATCCCAAGTGGCCTTGCGCATCTGGTCGATGTTCATCGGCTCGGTGCCGTACTCTTCCTTGGGACGACCGACGACGGCATTGAGGCCGACGTTGTAGGTCCGCATGCCCTCGGATTCCCACTGCCAGAAAGCGTGGCCGTCGGCCCCGGTGACATAGTGGGGAGCGAGCTTGCGATGCTCGGCACTGAGGTGCTGGTCGAACATGGTGGGGGGTTCGATGATGTGATCGTCGACGCTCGCGATCACCATATCATTCATCTTCATGGCGCATCCTCCATTAACTGACAGGACGTCAATTGCACGATTCGCGGCCTGCGCCGTTGATGCAGATCAAACTCCACCGATTGGCTGGGGGCTGTTCCCGTGACCGCCAAACGACAAGGCCCGGAGCCTGCCATTACGGCAGGCTCCGGGCCTGAATGTCGCCACTGGTGCCGAGACGCGATCAGCGCGCCTTGGCGGCGTCCCACTGGATCGGCAGATTACGGATCGACAGCAGCCCGGGGCTGACAGTGGTGTCCGTTCCCGGCTTGACGTGGAAGGTGGGGATGCGGGTCAGGAACACGTCGAGCAGGGTGCGCAGCTCGCGCCGGGCAAGGTGCGCGCCAAGGCAGGCGTGGACGCCTCCGACGAACGTGAAGTGACGGTTCGCGGCGCGCGCCGGATCGAACACTTCGGGATGCGAAAACTGCTGGGGATCGAAATTGCCCGAGCTGTTCACGCAGCAGATCGGATCGCCCTTCTTCAATTCGACGCCGTGCCAGGTGATGTCGCGCTTGAGCCAGCGCACCGAGTTGACCAGCGGCTGGGTGCGCAGGAATTCCTCGACCGCCGAGTTGTTCAGCTCGGGATGGTCGCGCAGGCGCTGCTGCAGCGCCTGGTCCTTGGCCATGCGGCGGAACATCTGGCTGATCGTGGAGGCAACGGTATCGAGCCCGCCGAGCCAGAGGAACCAGGTCATGCCGATCTTCTCGTCCGGCGTCAGCGGCACGCCGTCGATCTTCCCGTTGGCGATGTAGCTGGCAATGCCGTCATCGGGGTTGGCTTCCTTCTCGGCCAGGAAGCCGCGCAGGTAGGCCAGCACGCCGCTGACCGCCTTCTGCAGTGCCGGCAGGTCATCGGAGTGCAGGATGTCGTATTCCCACGCGAGGAACTGGTCGAACATCGACATCGGGAACTTCATCAGCCCGAGGAACACCCGCACCGGGAAGACCCGGCCGAAGTCCCACGCGATATCCACCTCGCCCTTGGCGGCGAAGCTGTCGACCATCTCGTTGATGATGCCGCGGATGGTGGGCTCCATCTTCTTCATCGCCACCGGCGTGAAGAACGGATTGAGGAACTTGCGGTACTTGCCGTGTTCCGGCGGATCGACGCCTAGCGGGAGCGAGGGGAAAGTCTCGCCGATGAAGGCCTGGAACTGCGCGGCGCCGACCGAGGAGAAGGTTTCGTTTTCCTCGTAGACGCGGCGGATGTCCTCGTAATGGTGGACCGTCCACCCGCCCTTGCCCGTGCCGCCCACATTGTAGGGCTGCCACAGGATCCGCGGCACCGAGGGATCGCGCATCACGTCGCAGGGGGTGTAAGGCTCATCGAGGTCGTTCTGCACGTCACCCATGACAAAGCGCAGGTCCTTCACCAGCTCCGGCGGGACGTGTGCCGGCACCGGCAATGCATCGGCATCCGGCTCGGGGAGTTTGACAGGGGCAATCGTGGCCATCTCGCGGTATCCTCTTGGCGGTTTGCTGCCTTGGCAGCATCTGGTCCGGGCGGGCTCGACGCCGATCGAACAGGTCCTTCGGACCCTTATCGCTCGGTGCTGCGATCCACATGGCCGGGCAATGACATGCCTCGGGTTCCGGACTTACCCGTTCACGAGGTGGCGTCCGGCGCAGGCTGAGTCAAGAGGGTGAACGCGCCGCGGTGCGCCATTGCGGGCGATGCCGGCGATCGTCCGGCACGGCGCCCGGAACCGTCCGAGAAACCGGCGATCGCCCAGCGCTGCAGGAATTTGTCGCTGGCCGCGGTGACCGTGCCCGGTTCAGGTCGTCGTGGGCAGCGGTAGGTTGCGCATCGGGACGCGCTCGAACGCTTCGAGGACCTTGTCCATCCGCCGAACGACACCTTTGCCGTACTCGCGGTGGGTGACGATGTGCAGGTGATTGTGCCGGATCGCATCGATCACCAGATCGCCGACGATCGCCGGGTCGAGGCCTGCAGGAGCGGCGGCTGGCGCCGCCAGCTGCGGCGGCCGGTCGAGCCCGGCGCGAGCGCTGGTCTCGCCGAGGCGTGTGGCGATGAGGCCCGGGCAGAGCACCGAGGCGCCCACCCCGTGCTCGGCGAGTTCGGCCGCCAGCACTTCCGTCAGTCCCACGACGCCGAACTTGGCCGCGGTGTAGGGCCCGAGGCGCGGCATCGCCGTCAGCCCCGCCATCGAGGCGGTATTGACCACGTGGCCCCTCCCCCGGGCCTTCATTCCGGGCACGAACTCGTGAATGCCGTTGAAGGTGCCGGTCAGCTTGATGGCGATCATCAGGTCGAAGTAGGCGGGCGCCGCCTCGTCGAGCGGCTTCAGGTCGGGCCCGATCCCGGCGTTGTTGACCAGCACATCGACCGGCCCGAACTTCGCTTCGACCGTGGCCCGCGCCGCAGCCCAGCCGGCGCGATCGGTCACGTCGAGGGCGATCGGCAGGACCGCGTCGCCGAGCTCCGCCGCGACCTCCGCCAGCCACTCGGGGTTGTTGTCAGCCACCGCCACCCGCGCTCCCTCGCGCAGGAGCGCCCGGACCACGGCGAGGCCGATTCCGCTCGCGCCCCCGGTAACGAAGGCGGTCGCCCCGCGCAGCGGCAGCGGGCTGGCGGGCGCGCGCGCGTGATCGTTCGGCGGGGTGGTTGGCTGGCTCATGATCGGTCCTGTTCCCAATGCGCGGGCGCGGCCCGCCCGTCCTGCTCCCTGCGTAAGCCGCACTGCCCGCAGGTGCAACGCCGTGGCGCCACGCTTCGGCGCCGCTTGATCAAGGCCGTGGGGCGGTTCATGGACACGCGGATGAACCACAATGACGAAAGCTTCACCGAGATCCGCGAGGGCGTGCGCCGCCTGGTTGCCGGGTTCCCCGGGGAATACTGGCGCGAGAAGGACCGCGAGCGGGCCTATCCGACCGAGTTCGTGGAGGCACTCACCGAGGCCGGCTACCTGGCGATCCTGATCCCCGAGGAGTTCGGCGGTTCCGGGCTCGGCGTCGCCGCGGCCTGCGCGGTGCTCGAGGAAGTCCACCGCGCGGGCGCCAACGGTGGCGCGGCCCATGCGCAGATGTACACCATGGGCGCGATCCTGCGCCACGGCTCGCCCGAGCAGAAGGCGCGCTACCTACCCGGCATCGCCAGCGGCGCCCTGCGCATGCAGGCGTTTGGCGTGACCGAGCCCGGCGCCGGGACCGATACCACCCGCATCTCCACCCGCGCGCGGCGCGAGGGCGATCACTACGTGATCACCGGGCAGAAGATCTGGATCAGCCGCGCCGAACATTCCGACCTGCTGCTCCTGCTGTGCCGCACGACGCCGCGCGAGGAGTGCAAGAAGCCGTCGGACGGGATGAGCTTGCTGCTGGTCGATCTCGCCGAGGCCAAGGCGAACGGGCTGACGATCCAGCCGATCCGCACCATGCTCAACCACGCCACCACCGCGCTGTTCTTCGACGAGGTTCGCGTGCCGGTCGCCAACCGGCTGGGCGAGGAAGGCAAGGGGTTCAAGTACGTGCTCGACGGGATGAACGCCGAGCGCATCCTGATCGCCGCCGAATGCATCGGCGACGGCCGGTTCTTCATCGACCGGGCGAGCGCCTATGCGCGGGAGCGGGAGGTGTTCGGACGGCCCATCGGCGCCAACCAGGGCGTCCAGTTCCCGATCGCCCGGGCGCACGTGCAGGTTTCGGCGGCGGCGCTGATGGTCGACAAGGCGGCGGCGATGTTCGATGCCGGCCAGCCCTGCGGGACCGAGGCCAACATGGCCAAGATGCTCGCCTCCGAGGCGAGCTGGTATGCCGGCGACCAGTGCCTGCAGACCCACGGCGGCTTCGGTTTCGCCGAGGAATACGACATCGAGCGCAAGTTCCGCGAGACCCGGCTCTACCAGGTAGCGCCGATCTCCACCAACCTGATCCTCAGCCACGTAGCGACCCACGTGCTGGGCCTGCCGAAGAGCTTCTGACCATGGTGGCGACGAACCCGCACCCCTATACCCATTCCGGCCGCCGCTACGTGCTGGTCGGCGGCACCGCCGGCATGGGCTTCGCCGCGGCCAGCATCCTTGCCGCGGGGGGCGCACGGGTCGCGCTGATCGGCGCGGACCCGGCGCGGGCCCGGGCCAGGGCCGAGGCGCTCGGGCCCGAACACCTCGGCGACGGCAGCGCCCCCGACGGGGTGGAAGCGGCGATCGAGCGGTGCGTGCGGGACCTTGGCGGGATCGACGGCATCGCGGTCACCGCCGGCCCGATCGGGTCGCACGGCGGGTTCCTGGAGCTCTCCGATGCCGACTGGCAGGAAAGCTTCGAGACGATCTTCATGCTGACCATGCGCTCGCTGCGCGCCGCGGTGCCGTTGCTGGCAGCCGGCGGCGGCGGCACCGTGGTGACCACCGCGGCTTACTCGGCCCGCTCGGCCAAGCAGCGGTTGCCGCACTATGCGGCGATGAAGACGGCGATCACCAGCCTGACCAAGCACGTCGCCAAGTACCATGCCGCCGAGGGCATCCGGGCCAATTGCGTGGCCCCCGGCGCGATCGCCACCGAGGCGCTGGACAGCGCGCGCGAGGAGTCCGCCAGGATGTACCCCGAGCTCGAGCCGATGGACGCGCTCAGCCGGTACATGATCGAGACCTGGAAGATGTCCGTCGCCCAGAACCGCGTCGGCCTCCCATCCGAGGTCGGGGAACTGATCGCCTTCCTGCTTTCCGACCAGGCCGCCTACATGACCGGCGCGCTGATCAACGTCGACGGCGGGACCGACTTCTGAGCGAGGCCAGCGCCGGCGCGGTTCAGCGACCGCGCCACACCGGCGGGCGCTTCTCGACGAACGCGGCGACGCCTTCCTTGCCGTCCTCGCTCCCGCGCCAGCGTTGCCAGGCGGGGTAACTGGCCTGTGCCTGCATCGCGGCGGCGAGGCTCGGTTCGTCGAGCCCGCGCAGCATGGCTTCCTTGGTCGCCTGCAAGGCGAGCGGCGCGCCGGCGAGGATGTCGGCCACCCAGCGGTCCACCAGCGCGGACAGGCCATCGGACCCCGCGACTTCATTGACGAAGCCGAGCCGCAGCCCCTCCTCGGCCGAAACGCGGCGCGAGGAGAGCAGCAGGCCCATCGCCTGCTTCTGGCCGATCTGGCGGGCCAGACGATGGATGCCGCCGCCCAGCGCAACCGCGCCGACGCGGGGTTCGGGCAGGCCGAAGCTCGCGCCCGGAGCGGCCAGGATCAGGTCGCAGGCCAGCGCCAGCTCGAACCCGCCGCCCAGCGCGAGTCCGTTGACCGCGGCGATCACCGGCTTGGCAAGGTCGAACCGTTCGATCAGCCCGGCATATCCGTGCGCCGGGTAGTCCTTCTCCGAATAGCCGCCGCCGTGGGCCGCCTTGAGGTCGGACCCGGCGCAGAACGCCCGGTCCCCGGCTCCGGTGACCACGCAGACGCGCTGGTCGGGGGCGGCGGCATATGCATCGAACGCCGCCTCCAGTTCGGCATGCATCTGCGGATCGATCGCGTTCATCACCTCGGGCCGGTCGAGCACGATGGTGGTGACGTGATCCGAGCGGGTGACGGCGATCCGGTCCATTGCGGTCAGCCGATCACTCCCAGCCCGCCGGGGTCCACCACGGGTACCACTCGGGCATGTCGGTCGAGACGCGGTCGGGATAGTTGGGCGCGCGCTTCTCGAGGAAGCTGGTAACGCCTTCCTTGGCATCGTTGCTGGCGCCGCGCGCAAACACGCCGCGGCTGTCGACCCGGTGGGCTTCCATCGGCTCGGTCATCGACAGGCCGCGCCACATCATCTTGCGCGAGAGCGCAACCGAAACCGGGGCGGATTCGCAGATTTCCGCGGCCAGCGCGCGGGCGGCGGGGAGCAGCTCCTCGGGCGCATGCTTGCTGCGGAACAGGCCGGCGGCGAGGCCCTCGTCCGCGGTGAAGACGCGGCCCGTGGCGCACCACTCGACCGCGCGGCTGATCCCGACGAGGCGCGGCAGGAACCAGCTCGAGGCCGCTTCGGGGACGATCCCGCGGCGGGCGAAGACGAAGCCAATCTTGGCCCCTTCCGCGACGAGGCGGATGTCCATCGGCAGGGTCATCGTGATGCCGATGCCCACCGCCGGGCCGTTGATAGCGCCGATCACCGGCTTCATCGAATCGTAGATCCGCAGGCTCAGCTTGCCGCCGTTGTCGCGCACCGCCTCGTGACCCCAGTCGACCGAGCCATCAGCCCGCAGCGCCGCGCCCTTGGGGCCCTTGGCATAGTCGAACGTGGCGGCGCCGGCCTCGAGATCGGCCCCGGCGCAGAACCCCCGGCCCGCACCGGTAACGATCACGCAGCGCACGTCATCGTCGGCATCGGACAGGTCGAAGGCGGCGATGAGGTCTTCCATCAGCTGGTTGTTGTAGGCGTTCATCCGGTCGGGCCGGTTGAGCGTGATGGTCGCGATATTGTCGGCGACTTCGTAGAGCACGGTCTCGAACTGCATGGGCTTCCTCAGGTGCTGTTGCTGCGTCCGCGATAGTCCGGTCGGCAGGGCAAGTCGACCGCCTTGCAGATGTTGCGCGAAATCGCGCCGCCGCGCGTTGTGGAGGGTGAAGGAGACCGCAGATGACCGACAAATCCGAGATCCCTGAAGTCGATCGCGATGCCGCGGCGCGGCGGCGGCTGGCGGAGCGGGAGGAGGCCGAAGGGGTGGTCGACCAGCAGACCGCCGGTTCGGCCAAGGAACCCGACAGCAAGGCTGACAAGGCCGACTAGGCCATCGATCCCCATGCATATTCCGGCGCGGCTCCGGCGACCGTGCCGGCGGGGAGCGGGGTCGTCAGGCGCAAGGTGAACAGGCGGCTGCCGAACAGCCAGCGGCCGTCGCGGCGGACATAGGTGTCCTCGTAGAAGCCGTGGTTGACATTGAACTGCTCGCTGTCGGCAGCCCGCAGGATCTCGCTCATCCACCACCGGCCCCGCGCGGTGTCGCCGGCCAACTCGATCAGCCCGGAGTGCAGCGTCTGGACCAGGAAAGCCTGACGACCGAGTACAATCTCGAAGTTTTTCAGAATCTTGTCGCCAGGGGCGACAATTCCACCGGCCATGCCCATCGTGGCGTTGGGAGCGAACAGGCGGGCCACGTCGGCAGCGCAGAGCCGCCCGCAGGCGTCGGCATAGGCAGCGCCAAGGCGGCGGATGGCGAGTTCGTCGGCAAGCGGATCGTGAGTCATCGGCACAGTTCTCCCGGGGAGCGTGCCGTCGCTGTGCAACGCCACTGCAACGCCATTGAAAGCGCGCGCACGGGGATTGCGCAAGCCCCGTTGCGGCAGAGCCCGGCTGCCGCCCCGTACGGCGGCCCTGATCCGGGGCAGATTGCCCCTGTGCAGGCCGGCGGCGTGACGCTAAGGGACATAGTTAGACAGGTACCGCACAGGAGACACCATGACCGTCCGTCGTTTGCCCGACGCATTGAAGGTGCGCGCCCAGCACCAGGCCGACCAGATCGCGCATGACGATACCCGGCGCGCGATCACGTTTGCCGAGTGGGACCGCGAGGCCGACGAGATCGGCGGCGGGCTAGCCGCGGCCGGGCTCAAGCCGGGCGACCGGGTGTTCCTGCCGATCAGCAACGCGCACGCGGTCGAGATGGCGATCGCGGTGTTCGCGGTGATGCGCGCCGGCGGCATCGCCGTACCGATCAACGTGCGGCTCTCGCCGGCCGAGATCAAGGACTTCGCCGCGCTGACGGAACCGCGCTTCGCGATCTACAACGAGGCCTCGACGGTCGAGGGGCTGGACCTCGTCGCCAGCTGGTCGGTCGACGACATGCCGCGCGACCTCGCCGCCCTGCCCGACCAGGCCTTGCTCGATCCGAACGCCGATGCCGAAATCCTCGGCACCTCGGGCACCACGGGCAAGATCAAGGGCGTCGTCGTCTCGCACCCCGACCTGCTCGGCGACACCACCGGGCTCAACCAGGATCGCTCGCGCTCCACGCTCCATGCGCTGCCGTTGACCGGCTCGGGCGGGAACCTGGGCGTGCTGATGCTGCCCGCAAAGGGCGGCGCGACGACCTACACCCAGCCCAAGTTCGACCCCAAAGGTTTCCTCGAGCTGACCCGCAGCCGCAAGCCGGATCTGGTCTATCTCGTGCCCTCGATGCTCCGGCTGATCCTCGATCACCCGGACGTCGCGCAATACGATTTCGCCGGGGTGAAGTTCCTGATGACCGGGACCGCCCCGCTGCCGCACGATTCGGTGAGGCGCGCGATGGAACTGTGGCCGCATGTGCGCATGCGCAATTCCTACGGCATGTCGGAAGGCGGCATCGGTGTCGGCACCAGCAGCCCCGAGCAGGTGCTCAAGCCCGGCTGCGTGGGCAAGCTGCCGCCGCACATGCAGATCCGCGACGAGAACGGCAACGTCATCACCGAGCCGAACGTCGTTGGCGAAATCTACGGGCTGCAGAAGCATCCGCGCCGCTACTGGAACGATGCGGAAGCGACCGAGGCGAGCTTCAAGGGCGGCTGGACCAAGACCGGCGACCTTGGCTACGTCGATAACGACGGCGACCTGATCATGGCCGGACGCTCGAAGGAACTGATCATCCGCGGCGGGTACAACATCACCCCGCTCGAGATCGAAACGGTGCTGCACAACCACCCGGCGGTCAAGGATGCCGCGGTCGTCGGTATCGATCACGAGGTGCTGGGCGAGGATGTCGGCGCAGCGGTGACGCTGAAGACCGGCATGACCGCGACGCCCGAGGACATCGCCCGGTTCTGCCGCGAGCACCTGGCCGACAACAAGGTCCCGCGCACGGTCGTGGTGCTCGACGCGCTCCCGATGAACCAGAACAACAAGGTGCTGAAACGCGAGCTGAAGCCGATCCTGGAACAGGCCGCGGCCGAGGCCAGGGCGAAGCGCGCCGCATCCGCCTGAGGGCGGTTCGCGGCTGCCGCCACGGGTCGCGCAGAAGGAAGCGGGATCCCGGGTCAAGCCCGGGATGACGTCGTCGAAACGGCTCCCGCCTTAAAGGCGGGAGCCGCCTAACCGACGCTCGCCTCAGCCCGCCAACGCCTTGGCCATGACCTCGACTTCGGCCAGTGAGCGCAGCGTATCGTTGAGGTGGGTGCAGCCGCCCGTGAACTTCAGCTTTTCGAGCACCAGGTCGCGCAGCTCGCGCGCCGGGGTGCCGATCAGCACCTCGTTGTTGGTCGGGGCGGCGCGGCAGGTCGAATAGGGCAGCGTCCCCGGCGTCGCCACCAGCGAGCGGATCAGCCCGTCGGCCCCGATCCGGGCCTCGAGCAGGTATTCGTGGATCGAGAACCGGTTCCCCCCGTCGGGTGCGCTGGCCGAATCCTGGAACAGGGCTTCGACCGCCAGTTCCCCGCCATCGCGCCACACGTCGATGCGGCGGGCGCGGCGGAAGTTGACCCCGTCGTAATCCGGCAGGTCGTGCCAGCCGAGGGGATCGGCCGGATTGCGCAGGGGCACCACGCGACTGGTGTTCTGGCTCGGAAGCGGGCGACCGTCGGCGCCGAGCGAGGAGGCGCCCGGCCGGAAGCCGATGCAGACGCCCTCCATCTGCGGGCGCGGGTTGGCCGGCTGCATGCGCTCCATCCAGTCCTCGGTCCAGCGCGAGAAGGCCCACTTGGCGACCAGGGTCGATCCGGCCATGTCGTCGAGCACGAGATAGAGCGGCGTTCCGGCCGCCTTCTCCTCCGGGACCGCCAGCGCGAGCGCATTGCGCAAGTGGCCACCGGCCCGGACACCGACCAGATCCTGGAGATGCGGCGGGGTGGGCGTGCTCGAGATCGAGACGATCTGCCGGTCGGCCGCGACCACCCTCGCCTCCGCCTCGCCGAGGACGATCGGATCGCCCCCGGCCGCCGGAGTGAAGATGTCGCGCGCAGTGCCGAGGAAGTGCCCGGCCGCGGTCGGCCCATCGGGCCAGCGGACGTCGATCGACATCGTGCGGCGGACCGAGTTCGGCCGGCGCAGCGGGGTCGTGCCGTGCGGCGCCGAGATCGGCTCGGCGAACTCGGGCAAGGGCTTGCCGGTGAGCGAGAGACCAAGGGCCGCGGGCTGAATTGCTTCGTTCGTCTCGTCGGCCATTGCTCTCTCCACCTTTTCTTGTTCTTACCAGCCAGCCAGTTCGGCGGCTCTGGCTCGCAGCACCGACGGGCTGCCGAGCCACGCCCGGTCCTGGACGGAACGCCTGAACCAGTAGTTCAGCCCGTATTCCCAGGTGTAGCCGATCCCGCCATGAGCGGCGATCGCCGCGCGGGTGGTCCGGGTATAGACCTCGCACAGGTGCGCCTTGGCCATCGCCGCGGCGCGAGGGGAATCGGGGAGACCCGCATCCCAGGCATAGGCGGCGTACCAGACCTGCGCGCGGGCCGGCTCGACATCGAGCGCCATGTGCGCGAGCTGGTGCTTGAGGCCCTGGAAGCGGCCGATCGGCTGCCCGAACTGGGTGCGCTCCTTGGCATAGGCGACCGACACATCGGTGCAGTGCTGCGCGCCGCCGAGCGCATCGGCCGCGATCAGCACGAGCGCCGCATCCCGCAGGCGGGCAACCTGCGGATCGCCGGCGGCGAACAGCGCATGGCTGGTCGCGCTCGCGCTGAAGGCGACGCGCGAGACCGGGCGGCTGCGATCGGTGGCGGTGACCGTCTCGATGGTGACCCCCTCGCCCGCCTCGACCAGCCTCAGGCCACCCGCGCCGTCGTCGGCAAGGAACAGGGTCGCGGCGCGCGCGCACTGGACCAGATCGCCATCGAGCGCGAGCGTGGCGATCGCCTCGCCCGAGAGCAGCGCATCGAGGTGAGCTTTGGCGGCCGTGTTGGCAGTGGCGCTCAGTGCGGCGACGGCGATCAGCTGCGCGATCACCGGGCCCGGCGCGGCAGCCTCGCCGACGACTTCGCTGACCAGCGCGGCATCGACCAGCCCCATCCCGCTATCGGGCGCAAGAATGCCGAACAGGCCGAGCTGCGACAGCGCCGACCAGCAGTCCGCATCGAAATCGTCGCCGGCATCGGCAAACTTGTGGAGGCGCTCCATCGGCCAGGCATCGGCAAGCGTGCCGCGCACGGCATCCTGGATGGCGACCTGTTCCTCGGTCAGGTGGAACCGCATGACTTACTTCTCCCCCGCCATCGCGAGATCGCGCGGCAGCCCGAGCCCGCGCTCGGCAATGACGTTGCGCTGGATGTTGCTGGTGCCACCGGCGATCGAGTTGCCGAGGCTACCCATGATCTGGTCGAGCCACTTGTTCGGGCCGCGCGGGCCGCGATTGCCACGGCCGCCGGCGCCGGCCGGCTCGATCAGGCCCTGATCGCCGATCAGTTCCTGCGCCAGGAGGGCGATCTCGTGGCCGATCTCGGTCAGCAGCAGCTTCATCATCAGCTGCACCGGCCCCGGATCGTCGCCAGCGGCCGAGCACGAGAACAGGCGGAAGCTGGTGTATCGGTGCGAGAGCACGAAGCCCTCGATCGTGGCGAGCCGATCGCGCACGACCGGATCCTTCAGCCGACCCATCTCGCGGGCGAGATCGACCAGCTTGGCGAACTGGCTGCCGAGGCTGTCGGCACTGCCGATCGAGGCGCGCTCGTGCTTGATCGTGGTGCGGCTCACCGACCAGCCCTCGCCCCGCGCGCCGACCTGCCAGGCGACCGGCGCCTCGACGTTGTCGAAGAAGAACTCGCAGAAGGTGTGGTCCCCTTCTTCGCCGGTCATCTGGCGGATCGGGCGACGGGTGATGCCGGGCTGGTTCAGGTCAAGCAGGAGATAGGTGATGCCCTCATGCTTGGGCGCATCGGGCTCGGTCCGGGCGAGCATGAACATGTGGGTCGACTGCATGCCCATCGAGGTCCAGATCTTCTGGCCGTTGATGATCCACTTGGTCCCGTCGGGCGACAGTTCGGCCTTGGTGCGGACCGAGGCGAGGTCGGAGCCGGACCCGGGCTCGGAATAGCCCTGGCCCCAGATGTATTCGCCTTCGACCGTCTTGGGGATGAACAGCGCCTTCTGTTCCTCGGTGCCCTTCTCGAGCAGGGTCGGCACGGTCATGTTCATGCCGTTGCCGCCGACCTCCATGGGGGCGCGGGCGCGGGCGAATTCCTCGCGGATGACCTGCGCCTTGACCACGTCGACCGGCTGCTCGGAGCCGCCGAAGCGCTTGGGAATGGAGCGGTAGAGCAGGCCGCGGTCAGTCGCCGAGCGGCGGAAGTCGCGGATGAAATCCTTGAGGTCGGCGCCGCGGCGATCGCCCGGCTGCCAGTTCTGCTCGAGGAACTGCCTCACCTCGGCGCGAAACGCCTCGGCGTCGGCGCCATAGCTCAGATCCATGGGGATATCCTCCAGTTGCCGGGGGCCCGGCCGCGCGTGTCCGCCGTCCGGTCAGATGTATAACTAGGTGACCGCTAGTGCCTTGGCAAAGCCAATGCAACAGCTTTGGCAAGCGTGCCGCGGCCCCTGCCCATCAGGCCGTGCTCACCTTGCGGAAGCTCTGCTGAACGCCCGCATTGCGCGGCAGGAGGAGCGCCATCAGGGCGGCCGCGGCGCACAAGGCGATGACCACCCCGATCGTGAGCATGAACGCCCAGGCGGTCGGATAGTGGGCGGAGCTGCCGGGCTGGCGGATCGTGTCGGTCGCCAAAAGAACCGAGACCATCTGCGCACCGATGCCCATCGCGGCCTGGCGCACGACGGTCGTCATCCCGGCGGCCTCGCTGGTGCGATCGTGCGGGACCGCCATGGCGATGATCGTCGGACCCGCGCAGAACAGGGTGGTCGTGCCGAAGGAGGCAACGAACAGCACCAGCGCGAGATGGACCGGCGTGTCGTGGATCACCATCGACAGCGCGAACCCGGCACAGCACAATACACCGCCGATCACCATCGTCATCCGTCCTCCGCCCCGCGCGGTGATCCAGCCGCCGAGCGGCCCTGCGGCCATCGAGGCGAGGCTCGACGGCATCTTGGTCAGCCCCGCGACAGTGGCGCTGACCCCGAGGCCGATCCCGGTCCACTTCGGCGCCTGCAGCATCAGCGAGAAGATCAGCGTGATCTGCAGCGCGCCGAGCGCGACCAGCGCGGTGATGATGTTGCCGACCGCGACCTGGCGGTTGGCGAACAGGCGCACATCGAACAACGGGTTTTCGTTCCTTAGGCTGACGCGGATCCACACGCCGAGCAGCACCAGCCCGGACGCAGCCGAAGCGAGCGTGCGCCAGTCGAGCGCCCCCCACACCGGGCCGTAGCTGATCGGCACCAGCAGTGCGAGGATCGCGGGGACGAACAGGACGCCGCCCACCCAGTCCGTCCGTGGGCCGGAGGGGGCAGGGACCGAGCGTGGCACGAACAACCGGATCAGCAGGGCCGCCATCGCGCCAAACACGGCGCTGGCGAGGAACACCGCGCGCCAGTGGTAATGGTCCACCAGCAGGCCGCCGACGACCAGCCCGCCGACCGTGCCGACCGAGGCGCCCGAAAACATCAGGCCGATGCCGAGAGGCACCTTGTCGCGCGGGAGCGATTCGCGGGCGAGGCCGATGCACAACGGCAGGATCGCGCCGGTGGCGCCCTGAATGCACCGGCCGGTGAGGACCAGCGCGTAAGTCGGCCCGGCCGCGCTGAGCAGCGAGCCGGCGATACCGCAGGCCAGGATCGCCAGCATCACCGCGCGCCGGCCGAGCAGGTCGCCCAGCCGCCCGGCCAGCGCGGCGGCTCCCGCGCCGACGATCAGGTAGGAGGTGATCAGCCAGCCGACGCGGACCGGATCGCCGAACTCATCGGTGACCGCGCGCTGGGCGGCGTAGATCATCCCGGTTTCGAAGGATCCGGTCACCTCGGCGAGCCACAGCGCGAGGATCAACAGCCAGAACATCCTGCCGCTCGCGGCCGGCGGATTCGTGGCAACGGACCGCGGCGGTCCGGTTTCAGCCCCGATCTCAGCCCCGATCTCAGCCATCCTGTTCCCTCTCCCGGGCCCAGGCCTTCGCGGTCGGGCAGCCGTGTTTGCGTCTAGGTGGCATGGATCGAAGGGCGGTGCCAAGTGCGGACGACAGGTGACAAGGAAAATCGGCAACGAAAAAGGGCGGCGCCGCGGCGCCGCCCATTCCCGGTTTGCCGGAAGGCCCTGGTCCCGGGCCTTCGGCGGGTTCGTCAGGCCGAAGCGAACATCGAGGCGATCTCGCCCGAGGTGACCGGGCGGCGCGCCTTGCCCACGAGGTCCATCGAGTCGGTCTTGAGCCCGCCGAGCCCGGCCCGCGGCGAGACGTCGACGTCCTTGCCCAGCTCGCGCAGGTGGCGGACGGTGCATTTGTCGCGGCCGCCGAGCGCCTCGAACGGATCGTAGTTGAGCAGGCGCATGGCGTTCTGGTGAGTCACCTTGTTGATGATCTCGTCCGACTGGCCGACGAGCGTCGCCCACAGGTGTTCCGGGCAGTTCGGCCACAGCGTGTCCGAATGCGGATAGTCGGCCTCGTAGGCGACCATGTCCGGGTTCATGTAGTCCATCGACTTCAGACCGAACTGGTCGTCGATGAAGCAGGTCACGATGTGGCGCTTGAACACGTCGGACGGACGCTCGCCCGGCGCGAAGTCGGTGAAGGTCCACTCGTGATGGTGTTCGTGGGTGAAGTCGGCCCGCTCGAGGAAGTACGGAATCCAGCCGATGCCGCCTTCCGACAGCGCCATGCGCAGGTCGGGGTACCGCTTCCAGAACGAGGCGAACAGCCAGTCCGCCGCCGAGTTGGCGATCGACATCGGCATGGTGGTGATCCAGGCGTCGATCGGGGTCTCATCGGAGGCGTGCTCGGGACGCATGCCGGTGCCGATGTGGCAGTTCAGCAGCATCTTGAGGTCGCAGCATTCCTTCCAGAACGGCTCCCAGTACTCGTTGTGGAGGCTGGGCAGGCCGATGCGGGCCGGATTGTCCGGAAAGGCGATGTTGTGAACGCCGTGCTTCGACATGCGGCGCATCTCGGCGAGGGTCAGCTGCATGTCCCACAGCGGCAGCATGATCATCGGGATCAGGCGGTTCTTGCCGACCTCGCACCATTCGAGCACGTGCCAGTCGTTCCAGGCGCGGATCGCCAGCAGGCCTTCGTCGCGGTTGGGGTTGGCGATGAAGGTGTTGCCGGAAAAGCCCGGCATGGTCGCGAAGTTGAGCGAGCCCAGGATGCCGTTGACGTTCATGTCGTCGACGCGCGCCTTCGGATCGTAGCTGCCCTGGCGCATCTGCTCGAAGCGGGTCGGCTCCATGCCGTATTCCGAACGCGGGCGGCCGACCACGGCGTTGAGGCCGATCGTCGGATAGACCTGCCCGTCCCAGAACCAGACGTCCTTGCCGTTCCTGTCGATGATCCGCGGGGCGCGGTCCTTCTTGCCCTCGGGGTAGTGGCGAATGAACGCCTCGGGGGGTTCGACAGCGTGGTCATCAACGCTGACGATGATCATGTCTTCCATTTGCATCGGCTTCTCCTCTGTCCCGGCGAACCAAGCTGACGATGCGTCACTTTTAGCGTGAATGCGTCGCTTTCGCAATATGGTCTTTCGCGCGGGAATACCCAGTGGGGCATGGCCGATTGCGCGGCACCTGCGGCGGATTTCCGCGCCTTGCACGCTGGACCGGGCACGGAAACGGGCGGAGAGCCGATCGACTGCTCCGCCCGCTCCAACCTGTCGCAGCAATTCGCGAGAGAGCCCGAGAATCGGGCGCCGTCGCCACCCTGCCCGCGCCGGCGCTACCGGCGCCCGGGATCAGTCCTTGGCGGCCTTGGCTTCCTTCATCGCCTTGTAGATCGAGGCCGTGGCTAAGGTCGATAGCCCCATGTTGAGCGCCTCGTGATCGAAGGCGGCCTCGAAGCTGGCGTCCTCGGCCATGTTGAGGTTCGATTTCATGTAGCGGTAGCCCATGCGCGGACCGTCGGCGAGCTTGCGGGCCGCCGCGAGGGTCGCCTCGCGCAGCTGCTCGTCGGGGAACAGCCGGGTATAGATGCCCTTCGCGAAGGCCTGCTGCGCGGTGTACTTCTCGCCGAGGAAGTAGATCTCGCGCGCGACGCCGGTCCCGAGGATCTTGGTCCAGAACCAGCTCCCGCCGAAGTCGCCGCTGCCCCCGATCCGTTCGAATGCGGAGAGGAACGTGGCGCTCTCGCCGGCGAAGCGCAGATCGCAGGCTCCGGCAAGTCCGATCCCCGCCCCCGCGACCGGGCCGTTGACCATAGCGATGGTCGGCTTGGGCATCTCGTGCAGCAGGTGCGAGGCTTCCATGAAGCCGCGCAGGCGGGTGAAGCCCTGCTCGACCCGGGCGCCGCGGAATGGATCGGCCGTCCCGGCGCGGCCACCGCCCTCCTTGAGATCGCCGCCTGCACAGAAGCCACGGCCCGCCCCGGTGACGACCACGCAGCCGACCGACTCGTCGCGCGCGGCATCGGCGGTCGCGTCGCGCAGGTCGCGCATGATCCCTTCGTTGAAGGCGTTGAGGCTGTCGGGCCGGTTCAGCGTGATGATCCGCACCCCGCCGTCGTTCTCCACCAGCACCAGCGGCTGCGCCGCGCCCGTATCGGTCTGGATCTTGGTCTCGCTCATCGCCTCACATCCTCATGTCGAATCAACCCGGGTAACTACGTGCCGCCTGCCGAAGCGCAAGCGCGCACCGGCCGTTCAGCCCAGCACGTCGAGCAACCGGCCACGCTCTGCCGCCGGCACCCAGGCGCGCCGGGCGTTGACCAGGTGGATGCGCCAGTGCGCTGCCGCACCCTCGGCATCGCCGGCGCGGATGAGGCTGCTCAGCCGGTCGAACGAGCGCAGCCCCCACAGCCCGCGCTTGATCTGCATTTCCTCGTCGGACTGCCGGCGGCGCATCTGCGCGACCTGATGTTCGGCGACGATGTCCTGCAGCATGTCGGTGATCAGCAGCAGGGTGCGGTTGCCGGCAAGCTCGACCAGCCGGCGGTGGAATTCGGCGAGGCCCACCGCGAAATCGGTGAAGCGCTGGTCCTCGAGCACGCGGCGCAGCCGGTCGGCCTCGGCCTGCAGCACGTCCGCCGCCGCGGCGTCGTGGGCGCGCGCCAGCCGCCAGGCGCAGAACGGCTCGATCGCGAGGCGCGAATCGTAGATGTCCTCGATCGTGGTGCCCTGCGACTGCAGCACGAACCCGGCGTAACGCGAGACCGCGCTGGCCGCAGGCGCATGGACCCGCGCCCCGGTACGCGAGCCACGCACCACGCTGATCAGCTTTTCGGCTTCGAGAATGCGGAACGCCTCGCGCAGGGTCGGCCGCGAGACGTTGAGCGTCGTCTTGAGGTCCCCCTCGAGCGGCAGGTAATCCCCCTCGCGCAGATCGCCGCGGACAATC
>Ga0068858_100000554_pt1 | contig 38982 bp, 35 predicted proteins | sample KBSSwiS12_FD_66589 | JGI IMG/M metagenome (GOLD analysis project Ga0068858, IMG submission 66589) | Switchgrass rhizosphere microbial communities from Kellogg Biological Station, Michigan, USA - KBS Switchgrass S1-2 | ecosystem: Host-associated > Plants > Roots > Rhizosphere > Soil ... | reverse complement strand
ACCATTTGCACGGCGTTTTCGGCCATCTGCCGGGTAGCGCCATCCTGGCGCCCCCAGTTGGCATAAGCGAATTTGGCGACGATGTCGCCGCGCTCCTTGAGCGCATCCAGCGCCAGCGAGACGTCAAATTCCCGCCGCAACGTGGATTTCAATCCAATCTCGATGTTGTCGTAATCGACAAACACCGCGATATTCAGTTTTTCTTGCATTCTTACTCCTGCACTCGCTAACGCGGTGCGTTCTTTCCTTGCTTTCTGTCTTCAGGTGAGCGATGCCGCCTGCTTCACCGCGCCGCGGATGTATTCCACAATATTCCGGAGCGAAGAGCCGGGTTGAAACACGGCGCCTACGCCCTGGCGTTTGAGTTCGGCGGCATCCTCATCCGGAACGATGCCCCCTACGATGACCACCACATCGGTCATCTTTTTCTGCTGCAGAAGCTCCATCACGCGAGGCACGATGGCATTGTGCGCGCCGGAAAGAATGGACAGGCCGATAACCTGCACATCTTCCTGGAGCGCGGCGTTGACGATCATTTCCGGCGTTTGGCGGAGTCCGGTATAGACCACCTCCATGCCAGCATCGCGCAGCGCCCGGGCGATTACCTTGGCGCCGCGATCATGTCCGTCGAGGCCGGGTTTTGCCACCAGCACCCGGATTCTAGAATCCATACGTTAAGGGAGCTAACTGGAACGCGCCGCAAAGCCACACAGGGGCAAAGCGGTGAGTCCTCTTTATCTTAACCGCGCACAACGCTAAAAACGCCGTGCGCTCTTTCAATGACCGCGCACTGCGCGATAGGCGCCATGCACAGTCCGTATTTAGTATAGAACGGATTGCAGCCGAACAAAGGGGCCATCCACCGCTTGGCCTTCCTGACACGAAATTACCAAACGAACCCAAGCGCCGGCGGGGAGGCAAAGGGCCAAGTGGCAGAAGGATTGGATTTGCGAGGCGTGGGATAGCGGGACTGGCGAACGCTACACTGTTTGTATGGGCGACCGAGTGAAGGACGATGAGATTCAATTCCAACCGGAAGCCCGGGAGAAACTCGAAGCCATCCGCAAAGCTACAGAGCACTCGCTCCCGACCGGCGATATCGAAGATCTGCTAGCGGTGATCGAGCGCGGATACGAGGCGTAAGACCGACCGGGGGACACTTCCTGAAGTGTCCCCGGAATGTCCCCGAATAGATCTACGGTTTCGGCGCGTTGGTCGCGAAGCAATAGAACATGCCCGCGCCGCCGGTGCTCACCAGCCCTTCCTGGCTGCAGCCGCGGCTGGGGTGCGCGGCGTTCCACGAGGTGTTGGGGCCGCCGGTGCGGTCGAAGTGCCCGAGCATCGCGCCACCGTCGGAGCTGCTGGTCCAGTTGTTGCAGGTGTGATCCATCGCGTCGGTGAAGGCGCGGCCGTCGGGGGTGGAGCCGGTGAGCATGTCGTGCTGGTTGGGAGTGTCGCCAAAGCCCTTCACGGGTTCACCCTTCTCGGTCAGCACGGTTGCTCTGGTGAGACTATTGCCGACGCGGGCCTGATCCAGAGTGTCGCCATGCAGGTCGGAAAGATTCTGCGCCACGCGCGCTCCCTTGGCGTTGAACCACGGGCCTTCCCCAATGCGGTCGCGGGCATTCACGGCTGGTTGGCCGCCCTTGGCCTGCGTGCTCAGGTAGGCGTGCCAGGTGAAGGTGCTGCCGGCCGCGGCGGCGAGCGTCTGGCAGCGCTGATCGGCGCCGGCGAGGCCGCCCAGATCGGCTCCCTTGCCGGAACCCGAACTGGTGACGAAGAAACTCATGGGTTGTTGCGCCTGCTTCCCCTGGGCGAGCGCGAGCGAGGACCCTAAAGTGAACAACGCGAAACTGACGAGCATCGGTTTATTCATAGTTATTTCCTTTCTGGGTTAGCGTAGCATGGCGCGGGATTCGTGTCGCGGCAAGCCGGATCGGTTCACGGAAGCGGCCGCAAAGGGTAAGCTAGCAGGAGAATGAACTCGCATGAATCCAGCTAACGCCCTTACGGCGCCTGTCACGATCCCTAAAATCGCCGCGATCATCATCGTGCATAATCAAGCCGCCGAATTGCGGCGGGCGATTACCGCTCTCGAAAGATCTGCACAGCGTGAGCAGCTGGAGATTTTAGTGGTCGATTGCGCAAGCGACGATGCCACCGCCGAAGTTGCCGAAGAGTTCCCGGGCATTACGATGCAGCGCTTGCCGGAGCACTTTGGCGCCACCAAAGCCCTGAACATCGCGACTCGCACAGCTCGGGCTGAATACTTGTTCCTGCTGTCGCCGGACGTGGAAGTGTCACCGGAGGCGGCCGCGCGCCTGGCTGAAAAACTGGATACGGAGCCGAGCGTCACCGGCGCTTGTCCCTTGCTGGTAGACGGAGACGGGAAACCGTTGATGCGGACGCGGCCTTTTCCTGATCGGCAATCGCTGGCGGAGGTTCGTGGGGGTGGTGAACTGGGATGGACGCCGATTCCAGATGAGACTCTGGCGCTGGAGCGGTCCCCAGTTTTGTATCCCGGACGCGAGGCCTTGCTGGTCCGCAAGCAATTCGTTGCCGGGATGAACTACTTCGATGAGCGCTTCGGCGAATACTGGGCCGACGCCGACCTGGCGATCAAAATCCGTAAAGCCGGCCGCAAGCTGGAGATGTATCCTGCAATCCGCGCGACCTGGCATGAACCGGAGGCGGCGCCGAACGATACCATCCATAAATCGGACCGCATTTTGGGCGCGGCCGCGCTGGTGGGCAAACATGAAGGATTCGTCGCCGGGGTCGGCTTCCGAATGGCAGCAATCTTTGGCGCCTTAATCCGATTCGACTTCGCCCTGCTTGCGGCCCTGCTGGGAGGGAAAAAGGTGGGGTCTCAAGCGAAATAGCTCAGTAGGGAATGGGCTTATCCTAATTCGCCTAAGGTTTTTGGCTTAAGCCGCTAACTTTTTTCCCATGGGCGTCCGATAGGTTTCTTAGCAGGACTATCGTATGCAAATGGAAGCTTTCTTGTGGCTGTTCTTGCCGGTTTTCGTAGCGGGCGGGAGCGCGTTGCTGTCCTATTATGTGATGCAGGCGCGAATGGAAGTGGCGCTGGCAAAAGAGCGCGAGTCGCTGGCGGAAGCGCGTGCGATGATCAGCGCGCACAAAGTCACGTTGGATGAGCGCGTGAAGGCCACTGAGGAAGCGTGCAAGCGGCAGGCGCTGGATGACTTCATGCACGACATTCGCGTGGACGAACGCAGCTATGTGCGCGAGAGTAAGTCGTTGAATGGCTCCAAGAAAACCATGGTGATGCAGGAACGGGTTTACTTCCGGAATATCCCGCTTTCCAATTGGATCGAGCGCGAGATGCTGGTCGAAGACGGCCTGGAAACGCGGCAACTGCCCGCGGAGTCGTTATTTACCCAGCCCACGCTGCCGCCGACGGTCGAGACCCCTCTCGCGATCGCAAGACTTCTGCAGGAAGTGAAGGGCGCTCCGCCCAAGCCGGTGGCGCCGACAGGGGCTCCGAAACCCGTGTTGGTACCACAAGTGATAGAGCCGGTGTTGCTTACCCAGCACGCTACGGCGTTCGGGGCACAGTAGGCGCGGCTGACAGCCATGGGCCTGTCCCACTTGTAATCCTCGAGAGGATTTTTCCGTCTGGAAGAGTATGATGAGGCTGGTGGCCGAGCCTCTGGTAGCCGGACGGGTTGATACAGGTTTGCTACGGGATTTCGGCACTTGGATGACGTCGGAGCAAAGGCGCGTCAACGCGCTGTGCCGGCGCTTGCTGCACGACCCCGACGAGGCCGATTCCGCCACCCAAGACGTCTTTCTCAAAGCCTATCAAGCGTTGTTGCGAGAAGAAGCGCGGGGGGAGGACGGAAAGGTCCTCGACGACCCGACCCGGTGGCTGTCGAAGATCGCGGTGAATACCTGCCTGGACCGGCTGCGCTCCAAGAAGTGGCAGATCTGGCGGCGAAGACCGGCTCCGGAAGACGAAGCGACCATCTTGTCGATGGCTGCTTCGAGAGCTCCGGAATCCGAGGAACGGTACTTCGCCGTCCAGATCAATGGACGCCTGGCTGCAGCGCTGGCCGGACTTTCCGAGCGGCAGCGCGTGGTGTTCACGCTGCGGCATTATGAAGAAATGAGCCTGGAAGAGATTGGACAGATTCTGGGCCTGGATGTGGGCACGGTAAAAGCCCACATGTTCCGCGCGGTAAATAAACTGCGCGTGGACTTGCGGGACTTGTATGAGGGAAGGCACCATGAGCGGGCACGAACATTTAAGTGAAGACGCGCTGCTGAATGCAGTTTATGGGATCGCGGGCAACGATGCGGAGACGCATTTGCGCGGTTGCGCGGACTGTGCCCGGCGCCTGCACGAGTGGCAGGAGAAGCGGGCGTCCACGGTTGAGAGTGTCGAAATCCCGGACGATATCCTGGCGGCGCAACGCCGAAAGATTTATGAACGGATCGAGAGTCCTTCGCGCAAATATTGGCTGTGGGGGCCGGGCCTGGCTGCGGCGTTCGCGCTGGCGGTGGGGATTTTCGTTTATCACCCAGCTCCCCAACAGCGGCCGGTGAACCAGCCCGTGGAAATCAGCGATGCCCAATTGTTCGGCGATATTTATTCCATGGAGCAGGCAGTGGAACCGGCGGCGGCGGCTCCCGCGCGTGCGCTGTTCGAGGAGCAACAATAGCAATGCTGAAGTGGTTACTGATGGCCGCGCTGTTTCCGGCGGTGCTGCTGGCGCAGCCCGCGCGACCAGGTTTACGCCCAGGTCCGGCATTGTGGGAGGGCGCGTGGTGGAACAGTCCCATCGTTCAAAACCTGGACCTGAGCGAGACGCAGCGCAAGGACATTCGCGGCACGGTGCGGGAATATCGCGGCCACTTGATGGAACTGCGGGAAGCGGTGCAGCGCGCCGATAGCGATTTGGAGACCGCCTTGGGCGAGAATCCGCTGGACCAGCACAAGGCCAACGAAGCGATTGAACATTTAGCCACCGCGCGCGGTGAAATGACCCGCACGCTTTCGCAGATGACGTTGCGGCTGCGCACGATTCTTACCAACGAACAATGGCAGGAATTGCAAAGGCGACAAGCGCAACGAAGAGCGATTCCTTTCCGCGGGCGCGGAGCAGGAAGTACTCCTCCCGCCGCAAGGCAGCAGCGTTAGACCAGGGTGCGCGGACGCTTCGGCCACGCCGCGGGCGCTACTTCGCGGCCCAGGGTTTGAACCAGCCCAGACCGTCCACGGTTTTCCCGGCGGGGCGATACTCGCAGCCGATCCAGCCTTTATAGCCGATGTCGTCCAAGACCTTGAACAGGTAGGTGTAGTTCACTTCGCCGGTATCGGGTTCGTTGCGCGCGGGGACGCCGGCGATCTGAATGTGCTCGCACAGATCGGCGTATTTCTTCAGCTTGGTTGTGATGTCGCCCTCGGTGACCTGGATGTGATAACAGTCCATCTGCATTCTCAGGTTCGGTCCGACGGCGGCGCAGAATTCGGCTGCTTCGGCTTGCGTGTTCAGGAAGAAGCCGGGGATGTCGCGGGTGTTAATGGGTTCGATCACCAGGATAATGTTGACGGCGGCGAGCTGTTCGGCGGCATAGCGCAGATTGGCGATATAGGTGTCCCTGCAAGCGGCGCGCGTTGAACCGGCGGGGACGAGACCAGCCATGGCGTGCACGCGCGGGGTTTTCAGTGCCCGGGCGTAAGTGATCGCGGTAGCGACGCCTTTGCGGAATTCCTCTTCACGTCCGGGGATGCAGGCGATGCCGCGCTCGCCGGCGGCCCAATCTCCGGGCGGCATATTGATGAGAACATTTTCGAGACTCGACGCCGTGAGACGTTCCGCCACGACTTCCGGGGCGTGTTCGTAAGGGAACATGAATTCGACGGCGCGATAGCCGGCGGCGGCGGCGGCGGCAAAACGGTCCAGGAAGGGGACGTCCTGGAACTGAAAGCTGAGATTGGCGGCGAAGCGAGGCATAAGCGAACAGTTTAGCAAACGCGGCGCAGAACGCGGACCCGCGCGCGCGGCCGAAACGTTCCGGGGCAAGGCGCCGGTCCCTTCCCTGCTGCGCAGGTTGACATTGCAGGGGCAGGCACGGTATCTGTGGGATAGCTACGAAGCACACAGGGCGCGGTAGCCAAGTGGTAAGGCAGAGGTCTGCAAAACCTTTATTCGTCGGTTCGACTCCGATCCGCGCCTCCAACAACTTGCAAGAAATCTCGTCATAGGTCAGCTAGTTAGCAGTTCACGCTCCATCACTGGGCATCACGGAACATCTGTGGCAATCCCGGAGTTTTGACCAGAACTGGACGGACAAAACTGGGGTTCCCACCGGACAAAAATGGACTGAGCAGGCTCCCTGAAATCTCACTATTCTCTCAATACCTGACGACGGCTACCGCCGAACTCGGGCAGGAAGAGGAATTGAGACTACTCAGCGCGTTCAGGGCGCGTCAACAGCCGCATTCCTACAACCGCGATGGTGGTTGGGTACCAGTTGGCGGTAGACGTGTTGGGCGTCACCTTGGTTGACCTGACCCTGGTCGCACGATGGCGGGTGGGAGAGTGTCATCAACTGATACGTCTGATTTTCCGCCGCCTCATGGCCGCAGCGTATTTTTCCATCGCTTCTTTTTGTAGCACTCTGGTTTGGATGCACGTATCGCATGACTGTCCTGAGATTGCTGTGCCCCATGATTGCGGATAGAGTGAACGGATCAGTCCCCACCTCAGTCGCCTGTCTGGTCCCGAAAGTGGAAAGTTGACCACTTGTACGGTTTGCGCGTTAGTGTGATCGCCTGTTAGCAACAATTCATCGGATTGCCGGTCGCTAGTATTTGGACAAGATTTCTTTGGGTTGAACCTCGCTCAGTCCTGCACGTAACCCCCACGAACTTGAGTACGGTGTTTTGGTAGTATGACGGGCAGAAGTCGGAACCAAAAATTTGGACAAACAGGAGGAAGGCACCATGAATGAAACAAATCGAAGAAAATTCCTTCGCCGGGGCGCGACCACGGTAGCAGTGGCGGGAATAGCAGCCAGCTCCGCGAAGGCGCAGGAGAAACCTGTCAAACGCGTGATTTACCGCAATGGCAAGAAGCCGGAGAAAACTCCACTGTTCAACGGCACGGTCGCGTACGGGAATCTGATCTTCATTGCTGGCATAGGCTATCACCAGGAGGGCGACATCAAAGTCCACACCGAGCACGTTCTCCAGCAGATCAAGGAACAACTCGAGAGCGCCGGATCGTCGATGGAAAAGGTGCTCAAATGCAACGTCTATTTGAACGATCTGAAGGACTACGCGGGAATGAACGAAGTTTTTCAGGGCAAATTCGGCCCTGAGCCTCCGGTTCGGACGACCATAGCTTCCGGGGGAATTCCGGGCAATTCCTTGGTAGAGATCGACGTCATTGCCAGCCTATAAAAATCGGCGGGATGGCATCTCAACGCCGGCAAGGAATTAGGGGTGGCCCGATGACCTACACGCTGCATGGCGAACAGTTTATTGCGAATCGCCACGAACCTTCATCTGAATCGAGGAGGCCGTCCGTCAAGTCTCAGCCTGGATTCCCGCCGAAAACATGACGCGTCGCGGTCCATTTCGCTCCCAGGTACTCGCCCATATCGAGCGCGCCCGACATCCGGTCGCCTTCGAGTTTCCCCGCGAAACGATAGGACAGCGCCGCGCCGTGGACCTCTCCCACACTGCTCGAAATAAGAACGTCATTGCCCGAAATGGTACCTGTGAAGTCGCGCGCCACGAAATCGCCTTGATGCGTCCCGACAAGCTGATTGCCTTGCTGCTTGACGTAGAATGCGTGAGTCGAAGCGCCGGCGGCAAACTGGATCTGCACATCCCAGCGTCCGGTGAGATCTCCGGCGGACGGCTGGAAGGCTTCCGGCCGCCAGGCGGGACGTTTTGCCGAAAAAATTTCGTGCAGGTGGCCGGCGACAATTTCGACCTCATCCGGGTGCATCATATAGGCCGTAATGGAAACACCGCTATTGCCGGGCGCGTCCGGCACGCGGCCGACTGAGATGCGCGGCTCCGTGGTCCAGAGGAGATCGGCAAGCTGTCCTCCGGTAATACCGAGTTTCGCTGGATCCCAGGTGATCGCCAAAGACGGGCTGTGATTGTCGATGCTCTTCGGCTGCCGAATGACTCCGCTAACGCCGTCCACCTTGGTCACGCGATCGGAGATCGTCTGCATCCACTGCGTCCACGTCTGGTCTTCTTTCTGGTGATCGCGCTGCACCCACATTTCGACCGCGGCCAATAGGCCCACCATTTCTTCCTTGCCGATCTTCATCGCGCGCCCATGACCATGGTGCGGCGCGCTGGACACCCAGGCCGCCTGCAGCAGGTCTTTGCGGCCCAGAATCAGACCCGAGCATTGCGGCGCACGCAGGCACTTTCCGCCGCTATAGCCGACAAAAGTTGCGCCGCGCTGCAAATGAGCGTTGGGAATTGTCAACATCTCGGCGGCGGCATCGACGAAGACCGGAATATTTTTCTTTTTGGCCAGAGTGTAAACCGTATCGTAAGTGAGCGGGCCATTTTCCATGCGCGGGTTCGACATGATATAAACCATCGCCACTTTGGGGCCGAGCGCGGCTTCATACTCGGCCGCATCGCCCACTTCCACGATGCGCACGCCCACCGAGCGGACGGCCTGATCATACTGGTTGCGCGAGGCTTTGGGAATCACCACTTCGTCCTTCGGGAAACCGGTCAGGTCGGGGACGCGGACGTGCAGATCGGGATTGCCGCCGGTTACGCAGGCAGCCGTCGTGTGGGCGATTCCCGCCGCGCAACCGGCCGAAACCAGCGCCCATTCGGCGCCGGTAATTTCCGCCAAGCGGCGAGCGACCGCGTCCATCAGTTCGTCCAGGGCAACGTGATGCAGTGCGCCGGCCTCCACTGCGGCGCGAACTTCCGGAAGCTCGGTCGAGCCGCTGATCACCGTGAACGTGCCGCGGCAGTTGATCAAAGGACGGACGCCGATCGACTTGTAGAGGTCCGGGCCGAGTTGAAGTTTTCCGGCCGATCCCGCCGGCGCTGCCGATGCGACTCGCGGTGCGCCCAAACCGGCGGTTGCGACAGAGAGCAGGCCTACCTTGCGCAGGATCTCACGACGGCTCAGATTTTCAAGAATACTGTTTAGAGAACTGATCACGCGACACCTCCGAAAGCACCTAATTTTAACGCTGCGCGGCGCCAGTGCGACCCATGATCGGCCACACGTCGACGATCTGATCGCCTCGGGCGACGTAGTAACGGTCAAAAGCGTTGGTGCTCTGATCCAGGTTGGTGCAATAGATCTCGAAACGGTCGCCCACGCGGGGCTCTTTGTCGCCGTCCTTCCACCGTAGAGCTCCGTATTCCGCTCCTTGCTGGCCGACATTGAGCCACGGCATCCCCTTCACCTGGTCGGTAGGCTTGGCGAGCGCTTTCGTACCATAGTCGGTGGTCACGATGTTCGGCCGATGCTTGCCATCCACGGTCGTCAACACCGTTAGCGCCGGTTTCCAGTCGTTATACATTTTGTCGTCGCCGTCCTGGCCACCGATGATGAAGTATTCGGTATCCATGAAGGCATAAGTACCGGCTTCGAGCTCGGTGAGTCCGGTTTCGTGATCGATATTATATGTGCCGGTTGATCCGCCGCTCATGAGGTTCACCGGCAGTCCGGATTTCAGGGCCAACTCACGGCTCTCGCGCGCACCGGCCAGAACTTCCATTGAGCGCTTGCGCCGGTTCGCAAATCCTTTGGTGTGCGCTGCCGCTCCCGAATACGCCATGAATCCTTCGAACTGCATGCGTTTGGACGACGCGATTTTCTGGGCCAATTCGACCGCAGGCTTCCCGCCATCTATCCCCTGCCGCTGCATGCCGGCGAATACCGAGACCGCGATGCGCAGTTTCGCCCTGCCCTTCTCGTAGCCTGGATTGTACGCCGCGGCGGCCTGCTCCAGCCAATCCACCACCAGAGAATCGTCCGTAACGAACATAAAGGTGGGATCCTGTTTGGAAAGCGCCAGGACCCGCTGGATGTTGTTGACGCTCGCCGGCTGCTTGGTCCACAACACGCCCTTGATACCGGCTCGCGAAAACAGTTCGGCTTCGGCGATGGTGGCACAGGTCAGCCCAATAGCTCCGTGGGCGATCTGATATCTTGCAACGTCCACACTCTTGTGCACTTTGACATGCGGCCGCAGGTTGATGCCGTTTTCCTTGACGGTCTCGGCCATGTGCCGGATGTTGGCTTGGAAGAGGTCGATATCCACCACCATGCACGGCGTAGGCAGAACTTCTTTGGTGATTCCCCGGAAATCGCGGCGCGCGATTCGCTGTTCGAACTCATCGAGCGGAAAAGGCGAGACGCTGTTCTTAGTGGCCCAAACGTTGGTTATCGAGCAGGCGCCTGTCGCGGCTCCCACCAAGAAATTTCGGCGTGACATCATTGGGAAGCTCCTTGCCGACCGGATTTTCTTTTACCACTGAATTGGAATCAGTATACACCGGGTTTTCGCGGATGACCGCAGGCTACCGATAATGGTGGATATCAGCACCTAAGGTGCGCAGCTGGGATCAAGCCTCCCCAAACGTCACATCCCACCGAAGGCGTTATTATTGGCACGCCGATTGCATTTGATCGTATATGCTCCTAGCTGTCCTTATGCTCTGGGCGACATCTGCTTCAAGCCAAGTCATCTCAATCGGCGTGAAAGGTGGCCTGCCTCTAGGCGACGCGCTCGAGGGACGTACGATTGACGCGCAAGGCATTTTAGGCCAGTGTGGTGAGTGCGCCTCCGGCCGAACTTTACCTTACTTGGTTGGGCCTTCCCTGGAGGTCTATCTTACACATTCCTTTACGGTAAGTGTCGACGCTCTTTACGGCCGGGCCGACTACACACACATCAGCACTACTTTCTCCACCCCCACTTTCGTCAGTTCCAACACCGAAAAACATGCAGTAGACCACCTGGAGATTCCCATATTGTTGCAATACAAGTTCAGGTCCTGGCATGCGATTCGCCCGTTCGTCGCGGGCGGGGCTTCAGTGCGATATGTGCAAGACGCTCTACTGTGGCGCCGATATGGGTTATCTAACCCATCCTCTGCGCTGCTTAGCCCTCGGGAAGCTGTCTCCTTGAGCGTGCCCCGAGTTTCGACCGACTGGGGTCCTGCGATTTCAGTAGGCGCAAGATTTGGAACAGGCAGATTCCACCCCTCGATTGAGTATCGCTACACACACTGGAACGATCAGCCCATTGCTGTCACGCCACTTGATGTGGGGTTCCAACCTCTAGCCGGATCCGTCGCGCTCCGATCCACGCGAAATCAATCGGAGCTCATCGCAGGTCTAATGATGGACGTAACCGCGGCGGATGCCGACGCGGGCTCGCGTCAGCAGAATCGAACAGGATTTGGCAAAGTCTGGTCACGGTTTACAGCAGGGGTGAAAGTCGGATTGCCGCTCATGCAAGCATTTGAAGTGGCGCCCGCAGGTGCCTTCGCCCACAATCCCTATTTCGATAAGTGCTCAGAATGCGCCTCGCAGCGCACGGTTCCATACATGATTGGCCCGGCGGTTGAAATTTCGATAGTGGGCCCCTACAGCGTGAGCGCGGAGGCCTTGTACTCGCGGGCCGATTTCAATCACACCAGCAGCACTTTTTCGGTATCTGGGTCGAGCTTTCTGGACGACAGGAAGAAAACGGTCGATCGTTGGGAATTCCCATTGATGCTGAAGTTAAGCATTGGCGGGTGGCATGCGATTCATCCATTTATCGCAGTGGGCGGCAGTGCGCAATACAACCGCGAAAAGACTGTGCAGTGGCTGTCGGGTTCACACTGCCCCTGTAGCGGCACGCTGATCGTAAATTCAAATGTCGCTTCTCCTTCAATCAGTGCCGCGGTGTTTGGGCCAACGGTCTCTGCGGGCGCCCGAATCGGGAGACGCCGGCTGGGGCCCACAGTCGAGTTTCGCTACACGCGCTGGTTTGACGCCGCGCTGACGGAGGCGTCCTTTAACAGCACTCCTTCGGTGGATAATCTGGCGACCGTTCGCTCGAATCAGAATCAGGCACAACTACTGGTGAGTCTCATGTTTTAGTCCCTTGGACTTCGCCGCCTGCGCGAAGCCGATGGCGGCCAAGCCGAGCAGCAGGCAAATTGTAAATGTAAATCGACGCATTTGAGGTGTTTTCCTTCCCTCAAGATTGTAGGGGCCACTTCGGCCGAGTACCAGCGCCTCCTGGACCAACCTGGTGATGACTAGGCAAACAGCGCTTCGTGCCCACTAGCTCACCATCCAACTGCGGACTGCATTGGCCGCCGTGTTGCGGGCTCACCCAGGTTCCAAGAAATGCGTCAAGATTATGATCCCGAATTACTGGGATTTACCACTCGTCCATCGTGCCCTCAGGCCGGCGCGGTCGACTTGCGATCCGCGAAGATAGACGGCGGCGATTCGCCGCGTATTCGTGATGTCGTCGAGTGGATTGGCGTCGAGCACAATGAAGTCGGCGCTCTTGCGCGCCGCTACGGCTCCGGCATCAGTGACTTTCAGGAGTTCGGCCGCATTGCGGGTTGCTGCGACGATGACTTGCGCCGGCGTCATCCCGGACGCCACCATGTCAGCCATCTCCTCGTGCGCCGCCCAGGGAATGGGTCCGTCTGTGCCCAGGGCGATCTTAATGCCCGCCGCATTGAGCTTTGCCAGATTGCGGGATTGGATTCCGAAGAATTGCTGGGCTTTGGGATCGTCCTTGCTCTTGGCCTGGAGTTTCTCAAACGCCGCCGGACCGACGCTCTCGCGGAGCCAGCTTCGGTCCACTCTCACACCCCGATCGGGAAGGTTGGGATCCACGATCATACTCGGCCGAGCCTTCATCATGCTTACAAACTCGTCGTCGATGTCCCTATCGCGGACGCTATGAGCGAAGTAGTCGATGCCCGCCCGGAGAACCCCCTTGGCATCCTCCAGAGTATAGATATGAGCGATCGTCCTGAGGCCGTGCTTGTGGGCTTCGTCGATGGCGGCGCCATACAGTGCGGGGCTTAACTTGGTGACCGTATGGTCCCGGTCGTCCACCCAGAACTTGACGAGATCGACCTTCTTGGCGGCCAACTCCTGAACGTCTTTACGCGCCTCGGCCTCCGTTCGGACCCAGTATGGAGCCTCCGTGCGCCCCGGCTCTGGTCCAGTAAGGCCGCGGCCTGCAGTGCGGAATCGCGACGATCCGGACCCTATCGTGCCAACCCTTGAGTCGGGCTCCGGCATGTGAGAAAATTCCACCTACACCGAAAAAAGGTGGACCAAAATGAAAGCTGGGTTCTGCTTTTTCGCTTTGTGTGCGACCCTGTCCGCGCAGTGGCTGAACTATCCGACGCCCGGAATGCCGCGCACAGCGGATGGCAAACCTAATCTCTCTGCGCCCGCGCCGCGAACGGCGGACGGAAGACCGGACCTCAGCGGGCTGTGGAACAAGTTTTCGAATTATCGCGCCAACATGGCTAAGGACCTCGATCCCGCCGATATTCAACCGTGGGCGAACGCTTTAGTCCAGCAGCGCATCGAAGACCTCTCGAAGGACCACATGAGCGCGCGGTGTTTGCCATTAGGCCCCGGCTACACCACCGACGCAGACAGCAACGGCGGTGGGATGATGAAAATCGTCCAAACGCCATCGCTCATCTTGATTCTCAATCAGGATCTTACCTATCGGCAGGTCTTCATGGACGGTCGCGCATTGGAAACCAATCCTACTAATCCGAGTTGGATGGGATATTCGGTGGGGCATTGGGATGCAGACACGCTGGTGGTGGAAAGTTCGGGATTCAATGACCGGACATGGTTGGATTACAACGGTCATCCCCACACCGAAGCCCTGCGCATGACCGAACGCTACCGGCGCCGCGACTTTGGACACCTGGAGGTCGCGGTGACGTTGCAGGACTCTGCGGTATATGCCAAGCCTTGGACAGTCACCGTTACGGCTGAGTTGGCAGCCGACACGGAAATCCTTGAATACATCTGCAACGACAATGACAAGGGTCAAGAGCACTGGGTTGGCAAGGCCTCCGACCAGGAGAAATATGCGGTCAAGGTGGCGCCTGAAATCTTGGCGAAATATGTGGGCACCTACGTGGAGCAGCCGAAGTACTGGAGATTCAAGGCTCGAACGGTGCAATTCACGCTCTCCGACGGCGTACTTTTCGGGCAAGTGGATGGAAAGGAAAAGGAACGGCAATTTGCGACCTCGGAAACCGGCTTTTCCGGCTTCGGGGGGCTGGCCGTCGAATTTATTCGAGATGCCCAGGGAAACCCAACTGGTCTCTTTGTGAAGCATGTGTCGGGCGATTACCGGTTTGCACGCCAATGAAGCGAGGCTGGATCAGTCATTCGACGAGCGGTCCATGAACCGCACACAACTCCTGGTGCTCGTGCTGTGCGGTAGTGTGCTTTTCATAGACGGATTCGATGCACAGGCAATGGGGTTCGTTGCTCCCGCGTTAGTCCAGCAGTTGCACCTTGCGCGCGCAGCGCTCGGCCCGGTTTTTTCCAGCGGCTTGGTGGGCATCATGATCGGTGCGCTGGTCTTCGGTCCGCTGGCCGATCGAATTGGGCGAAAGCCAGTTCTGGTCTGGTGCACGTTGCTGTTCGGGGTCTTCTCCCTCCTCACAGCCACGGCCGGCTCGCTTCAAGGCTTGCTGCTCTATCGGCTGTTTACGGGTTTCGGCCTGGGAGGGGCCATGCCGAATGCAGTCGCGTTGACATCGGAATTCATGCCGGAGAGATTTCGATCTACTGCGGTCACCGTCATGTTCGTCGGCTTTGCCCTCGGCGCCGCGGCGGGTGGTTTCGTCGCCGCCGGGCTTATCCCACACTTTGGCTGGCAATCCGTCTTCATAGCCGGCGGTGTTGCGCCTTGCGTGATCGCCGTTCTTCTCATTACGTTTCTTCCGGAATCGACTCGGTTTCTCCAGACGGGGGATGCGCGACCGTCCTTGATCATGGGGCACGGTTCAAAACAGTTCATTGTCAGACAACTCTTCGACAGAAGGCGCACGCGAATGACTCTGCTGATCTGGGTCATCTTCTTCATGAGCCTGCTGGATCTGTACTTCCTCAACGCTTGGATGCCGACTCTGGTCCATGACGCAGGAATCGAGATCGGGAGGGCGATTGTACTCACGGCTCTATTCCAGTTGGGAGGCGCGGTCGGATCTTTCGTGTTGGGCAGGGTCCTCGACCGCTTTCTCTCCTTTCGGGTTCTAGCCTACGCCTATCTCACGGCTGGCGTCTTCGTATTTCTCATTGGGACCGCGGGTAAATCCGTTGTGCTGTTGGCTTGCGCCATACTTGCGGCCGGATGCGCGGTAATCGGGGCGCAGGGCGGCGCCAATGCGCTGGCTGCGGCGTTTTATCCAACCCCGATTCGCGCTACCGGCGTGGGTTGGGCGCTGGGGATCGGCAGAGTGGGGTCCATCATCGGTCCTCTTGTGGGAGGAGTGCTATTGTCTTTCCAAAAAGATACCCGCCGCGTCTTCTGGGCCGCAGCCATTCCGGTTCTAATCGCCTCCGCCGCGAGTTTTTTTGCGAGCCGTGCCGAGCCTTCGCGGCTAGCAGAACAATCGCTAGGATCCGAGCAAGATATAATAACCCCCTCATCATGAAGATCGACCTGTTTACTCACTTCTTCCCTAAGCGGTTCGCCGAGGAGTTCGTCAACACCGGCGTGGTCGGCAGGGACATCGGCAAACGCGTGCAGAATGTCGCCACCATCGCCGACCTGGACGCGCGCTTTCGCGTAATGGATGAGTTCGGCGACTATTGCCAGGTTCTTTCGTTGCCGGCGCCACCGCTGGAAGTTATCGCGGGGCCGGATAAATCGCCGTTGCTGGCACGAGTCGCAAACGACGGATTGGCTGACTTGGTGGAAAAGTACCCCGACCGCTTTATCGCGTTCATAGCCTCCCTGGCGTTGAACAATCCGGATGAATCCATTAAGGAGATGGATCGGGCGGTGACACAGCTCGGCGCGCGGGGAATCATGATCTATACGAACGTCGCCGGTAAACCGCTGGACCTCCCGGAGTTTTTGCCTTTGTTCGAAGAAGCCTCGCGTCGCGATCTTCCTATTTGGATCCATCCGGCGCGGTCCGCCGAGTTTTCGGACTACAGTACCGAAGAGAAATCGAAGTACGAAATCTGGTGGACGTTCGGTTGGCCTTACGAAACCAGTGCGGCTATGTCTCGCATTGTGTTTTCTGGATTGTTCGACCGGTTGCCCAATCTCAAGATCATCACCCACCACATGGGCGGCATGATTCCATACTTTGAAGGCCGAGTCGGCTATGGCTGGGATCAACTCGGCGTCCGCACTTCCGACGCAGACTACGCTTCACTTTTGCGATCCATGAAGAAGCGGCCCATCGACTATTTCCGAATGTTTTACGGGGACACGGCGTTGTTCGGCTCGTTAGCTGGCACGAAGTGCGGGTTGGACTTCTTCGGCGTCGATCATATTGCGTTCGCCTCGGACGTCCCCTTCGAGCCGAAGCCGGGGCTGTATATTCGCGAAACGATCCGGTGTATTGACAGCCTGGATATCTCGAGCGAAGAAAGAGACCGGATCTACTGCGGAAATGCCCGACGTCTGCTGCATTTGGAGAGCAAGGGATAAGGACAGCACCAAATCGGGGAGGTCAATGTGCAAATGAAAATCTGGTTTGGCGGCTGCGCTGTTCTCCTGGCTTTCGCGGCACAGGTCTTCTCGCAACGTCCGGCGGCTTCGGTTCCCAAGGCTTTCATCGACGAATTGGTGCTGGCCAATCATATTCTGGCGAACGAAGAGGTGGTTGACGGTTACGGACATGTGAGCGTTCGCAGTCCCACGAACCCCAATCATTATTTCCTGGCTCGCGCCGGGGCTCCGGCATTAGTGGCTACTGCCGGCATTACCGAGTACGACTTAGAGAGCAACCCAGTTACGGAAACGTCAGCCACGGGATATACCGAGCGCTTTATTCACGGCGAGATCTACAAAGCCCGCCCCGATGTGATGGCGGTAGTGCATTGCCACTGCCCCGAGGTGATTCCCTTCGCAAACACTTCCGTGCCGCTGCAGCCCATGCACCACATGGGGAACTTCATTGGCGCAGGAGTACCGGTATTTGAGATTCGCAAAGCTGGCGGCGAGACCGACATGCTGATTCGGACGCCCGCACTGGGCCGGGCGCTGGCTCAGACGCTCGGGGATAAGTCCGCCGTCCTCATGCGCGGGCACGGCGCCGCCATTGTAGCGTCCTCCCTGCATGTCGTGGTGGCGAGGGCCTACTATCTCAATCTGAATGCGCGACTACAGTTACAAGCCGTGCAACTCGGAGGCAAGGTAACGTATCTGGATTCCGAGGAATCAAAAAAGGCTGTGACGGATTACGAACGCTCGTGGGATGCCTGGAAATCTAAGGTGACCACGAAATGACGCACACGTGCGCCTGTTCATTTAGCGTTGTTGGGCAATAATGGCTAACGTCGGGTGCACATTACCTCCCGGTGGCAGGACATCAACCCTCTCTACCGTCTGGAGGCGTGAACAGAGTAGCCAGGATCTACTTTTCAGTCCGCTCTGGGACGATCCACAAGTACAGGTATTGGCTTAGAGATGTACCGTCATCAATGCCTTCTACGGCTCTCTCTTTATCCGGCTTCCAATCGCCCATATCGAAAGTATTTGAGACAATCCGCGTACCCGGCTTCAGTTCCCGGAGCAGCTTTGGACGAAGCTTGAGATTCACGCTATTAAGGAGGAACAGCATCACCACGTTCGCGTCATGAATGTCGGCTTGGAATAAATCCTTCTCCTCAAACCGGACCAGCTTTTCCACTCCGGCTTTCTTAGCGTTTTCCTTCGCCTCGCGGATACGCGCCGGATCGATATCGACACCGACGCCCCGGGTGCCGAAGGTCTTGGCGGCGGCAATAACAATCCGACCGTCGCCGCACCCAAGATCGTAGACCACGTCGGAGGGCTTAATGTCCGCAAGGTTCAGCATTGCGGCGACCGCTTCATCTGTAGTCGGCACGTAGGGAACACCGGGCCGGCGTTGTTGGGGAGCGCTTTGGCCCGCCACAAAAACCGAAAGCAGGGTCGCAACAATGTAGGAGCGAAGAATCGGCTTCCCTAGCAGCATCGGATTACCTCTGGTGCATTAGACTACCGCAAAACGGAACGCGAACAAACCCAGGCGCACTGCCGGCAAGCACAGATTCGGGGCCTAGCTCTTCGGGAACAGGCAAGTCGGTACTCCGGTTTCTACTCAAAGCGCGTTTCGTAACACGCAGACATGCCCTCCAGGTATTCTCCCGATGCGTGCTGTGCTAGCATCCACTGGCGGTCGATCGCCCGCATGTTCGATTAAGCGCGGACTAGTTGTTCAACAGCGGGATATCTTTGACGGGCGGCGGTTGCTTCACTGATTGCAGAAACGCATAAATGTCGGTGACGTCCTTGTCCGAAACAACTTTGGCCGTGTACGGTGGCATCTGTCCCGTAGGTTGCCTCAGGTACTTCTGCACGGCAACGAACGGCAGAGGCTTGGGACCCAGGCGGGGGCCGGTTCCGAGTCCACCTTGGGCTTCGCGGCCGTGGCATTGATAGCAGCCGTAGCTCTCAAACAGCTTGCGCCCATTCTGCGCGTTTCCGGCGGGAGCAGGGGCTTGCGCAAATAGCGCAATTGTGATGAAAGCGATCAGGAATAGCCGCATGTGTGTCTCCTAGCGCGGTTGCGTCACGACATCGACCAGCGCCGGTTCGCCTCTTGCGACAACCTCCAACGCACGCTTCAGGGCCGGAGCTAGATCTTTGGGATCCGTGATGGGTCCTTCGCCGTGCACGCCCATGCTGCGAGCCATAGCGGCGTAATCGATGTTTGGATTTTTGATGGTCGTGCCGATCTCGGCCGTGGTGATGCCGCGTTGATGACGGTTGGCCATGCGCTGCAGGTGCATCACTTCCTGATGATAGGCCCGGTTATTGTGCATCACACTCAGCAGCGGAATGCTGTGGTGCGCGCTGGTCCATAAAACGCCCGGAGCGTACATGAGATCGCCGTCGTTTTGAATGTTGATCGACAGTCGTCCGTATTTTTTGTTGGCCACAGCTGCCCCCAACGCGGCCGGAGCGCCATAGCCCACACCGGCGCCGCCCGCGCCGCCGATGTATTGATAATGCTTATCGAAACTCCACAGCCTCTGCGGCCAGGCGTTGTTCGATACCAGCGACCAGTCCTTGTCCTTGATTTGCGCCCAAATTTCCATCGCCATGCGAGCCGTGCTGATGGGGCTGGCATCCCAGGCGTAGCTGGCTTCCGTGCGCAAACGCTCGCGCGCCTGCTGACGGGCTTCCGCCAACTTGCTGGCGCGGTCTTCGAAGTTCCGTTTGCGGTCTCCGGTGAGTAGGCGCTTGCACGCTTCCGTCAACGCCGGGAGCGTTGCTTCGGAGTCGGCAGCCATGGAAACGTCCAAGTCCGGGAAACGCTGGAAATCCTGATAGTTGCTCTTGGTGTTCAGATCGGTCGCCGAGATGGCGATCATTTTCGTGTTCGGCTTGGTCAGCGGCCGTGTAGTGCGTTGCACTTGATCGCGCAGATTATTGATGGTGCCCCAAAAATCCCACACCTCCAGGCCTAAAATCACATCGGCGTTGGCGATCAAGGCGCGGCTGCGCTCGGTCTGATTCAAACGATGAGCCGAGGGGAAATTCATCCGTCCATACTGGTTGATCACCGGAGCTCCCAGTGTCTCCGCGAGTTCGATCAATGCCTTCAGTCCCTGAGGTGTGCGGGCGCAACGATCCGCCACGATCACTGGGTTCTCCGCGTCCACTAGCATGCGCGCGGCTTGGGCCACAGCTCCGGAATCGCCCTGGGGAGGGCTTGCCAGCGTGATTTTCGGAATGTGAGGACGTTCGCGCATGGGCGATTCCTGCAAATCCCCGTCGGCCACCAGCAACACCGGCATGGTGGGCGGCGTCATCGCCATCTTGTAGGCGCGTACGGCCGATTCAGCAAAGTGCTGGAGAGAGACCGGCGCGTCATCCCACTTGGTGAAATCGCGCACCAGAATTGCAGCGTCCTGAACGCTATGGGCCCACTCGACTCCGGGACGCCGCGTGGCAGCGTCGAGCGTGTTGCCGATTATCATAAACACCGGCACGCGGTCGACGTAGGCGTTGTAGATGGCCATCGAGGCGTGCTGCAGCCCGACTGTTCCGTGCGCCAGCACGCATGTGGGTTTGCCTTCGATCTTCGCGTAACCATGCGCCATGGCTACCGAGGACTCCTCGTGGCAGCACGTAAGAAACTCCGGGCTCTTATTACCGCCGTAATTGACGACCGATTCATGCAGGCCCCTGAAACTGGAGCCCGGATTGGCAAAAATGTAATCAAAGCCCAAAGCTTTGATCACGTCCACCATGAAATCGGAACCCGGGTGATCGGCCGTGAGTACTTCTACACTCGGCGAAGGGTCTTTTTCTTGCGTCGCCACGGCTGCTGTGGCCGAACGCGCAGGTTCAGATTGTTGAGCGCGGGCTGGTTTTACGCCGGCGGCCAACGCCGCCGCTCCAGTGGCAGTTCCCTTCAGGAAATTGCGTCGGCCCACGTTCTGCCGACCAAATGAGGGCTTGCTTGAGCTTGCCATATTTCCTCGCTTTCGCTGTGAGGCATTATATAACCTCACGGTCCACAGTAGAGTCTTCACAACGGATGAACGCAGGAAGCAGAAGCCCTATCCAAGCCAGCGCCTCTCGACCGAGCCGTAAGCGCTCGTCGATTGAGGCGCGTGTCACGAGCCTTGCATACGTCGCCGATTCCTCCTGCATAGATTTGGTGCGCAAGGATCTCGTACGGACCGAGTTTGGGGACAGCTTCGGATCTGTCGTGATCTTAATTCCTATTCTTGATAGCAGTGGGAAACCCTTGCGTTAAGCCCCGTGTTTCCGCCGGCGCAGGCGTGTATACTGATTCTCCGGACTGGCAGCCCGTTCAGGCGGTGAATTGAGGGTATCGGCTCGCCCACCGATGGAGGCGATTTCTTTGACCCAACGAAACTTGTTTAAGGCCGCGAAATTCGTCGTCAAGATGGCCGCCGTGATCGCCATGCTCGGGACGATCGTGATACCGGCGGCAGGGCAACCCTCTGCGGCGAGCGGACAATTTCTGCCGTATAAAGCTCCGCGGATGGCGGACGGTCATCCGGACCTGAATGGAACGTGGCAGGCTTTCGTTACGGCCGATTGGGATCTGCAGGATCATGAGGCGCAACCCGGGCCGCATCCCGAGCTGATGGGCGCCTACGGCGCGGCGCCGGCGGGGCAGAGCGTGGTGGAGGGCGGCGAGATCCCTTATAAACCGGAGGCGCTCGAGAGGAAGAAACAGAATTTTCAAAAGCGAATGACGGTGGACGTCAGCAGCGACAAAACGTGGCATCAAGTGGGCGACCCGGAGCTCAAGTGTTATATGCCGGGAGTACCGCGAGCAACCTACATGCCCTTTCCGTTTCGAATCGTCCAGGGATCCAGCCCGTATATATTGATGGCGTATGAGTTTGCCAGCGCCACCCGTACCATCCGAATGGACTGGAAGGGTGAAGCGCCCACGCCCTCGTGGATGGGGTGGTCGCGGGGTCACTGGGAAGGCGACACGCTGGTGGTAGACGTCACCGGATTCCGTGAGGAAACCTGGTTCGATCGCGCGGGAGATTATCACAGCGAAGATCTGCACGTAGTGGAGCGCTATACGCCCGTGAGTCCGTATCATCTTATGTACGAGGCGACCATCGAGGACAAGAACGTCTACACGCGGCCCTGGAAAATCAGTTTCCCGCTCTATCGCCGGATGGAAAAGAACGTTCAAGTGTTGGAATTCAAGTGCGTGCCCTTCACTGAGGAAATGTTGTATGGGCGTTTCAGCAAGTCGGCAGCGAAGTGAACCGATATCAAAGGAGGCTTCAGATGCAACATCGTATCTTGGCTTCGCTAGGCATCCTGGCGGCGATGACGGCGATGGTGGTGCCGTCGGCCGGCCAAGCTCCAGCCGCCGCTAAGAGTTCCTCGAAAGTGGCATCCAAGACGCCGGCCGCGAAAAAGCCTCTGCGCACGCCATGGGGCGACCCGGACCTCCAAGGAGTGTGGAACGATGCCACCAGTACGCCGCTGCAGCGGCCTACGGGCCTGGCGGAAAAAGACGTTCTCAACGATGACGAGGCAGCTGAATTTCGGGCACAGCTGGCGCACGATTTGACACGCGACAGGCGCGACGGCGGCGCTGAGGTGGACGTCAACCGCGCCTATAACGATCACTGGATGGATTCGCGGCGGCTGAAAATTACGGCCGACCATCGCACGTCTCTCATTGTGGACCCGCCCAACGGCCGAATTCCTCCGCTGGTTCCGTTGTCGCCGGAGCGGGAACAACGGAAAGCAAGGCGGGCCGCGGCGAATACGCGCTTCAACGCGGGCTTGCCGGAGAACTACACGGACTTCACGCTGCCGGTGCGCTGCGTGATCCGCACGGATTCACCCCCATATTTGCCGACTATCTATAACAACGACTTTCATATTTTTCAGTCTCCTGGCTACGTCGCGATCGGGCCGGAGATGATCCACAGTGCCCGCATCATTCCGCTCGACGGCCATCCTCACGTGGGTAAGAATCTGAAACAGTGGCTAGGCGACTCGCGCGGGCATTGGGAGGGCGACACGCTGGTGGTCGAGACCACCAATTTTCGCGCGGACGATGGCGTGGTCTTCATGGAAGCCAACCCCGACACCTACAAGATCACCGAACGTTTCACTCGCGTGGACGCTACCACGCTTAACTATGAGTTCACGGTCGAGGATCCAAAAACCTGGACGCGGCCCTGGACCGCGCGGATCCCTTGGAACAAGATCGATCCCGATGAACAGATGTACGAATACGCTTGCCATGAAGACAACTACGACATGGTTCACTTCCTCACCGGAGCCCGCGCCCGCGAAAAGAGAGGGGAGACGAAATGAAATCCGCTGCCGTTGTGGTTCTGCTCACGATTCTGGCTGGAGCGCCAGCGTTGGCGCATCACGCGTTTGCCGCCGAATTTGACGCGAAAAAACCAGTAAAGTTGCGGGGTACCGTCACGAAAATGGAGTGGATCAACCCGCACGCTTGGGTCCACATCGACGTTAAGAAGGATGACGGGTCGGTGGAGGAGTGGATGATTGAAGCCGGCACGCCGAATACTCTTCTTCGCCGAGGACTCACACGGGATTCATTGAAACCTGGAACGGAGATTATAGTAGACGGTTATCAATCCAAGGACGGTTCGCTGCGCGCCAACGGCCGCGACGTAACGCTACCCAACGGGCAGACTCTATTTCTGGGAACATCCGAAGCCGCCGATGATAAGAAGTGACGACAAGTGACGGCAAGAGTAAAGTAACTTTCGCATCGCTCTTACGCCCAGACTGCACTCGTCACAGAGATGCTGGTTTACAACTGCTCCGGGGAGTAGACTGTCTGGTGCCGTCAATTCCCAACCAGGAGCGTATTCATGGATTGCCGATCTGGCGATATCCGGCTTCCGCGCCGCACGATGCTCGCGGGCTTAGCCGGTTTCGGGCTGAGCGTGCTGGCGAAGAGGACGCTGCAGGCGCAATCCGGTTTACGCGTTCGGCCGCGTCGCGTTGATGTCCATCACCACCTTTTCCCCCCGAACTACCGGAGCGCCCTCGCCGCAGCCAACGCCGCTCCTCTGGCCGCCTGGACCGTGGAGCAGTCCTTAGCGGAGATGGACAAGAGCTCGATTCAAACCGCGATCCTCTCGCTGAGTCCCCCAGGTTTATGGTTCGGCGACGCGGCACAAGCGCGCAACCTGGCTCGCATCGTCAACGAATACGGCGCCAAGGTGAGACAGGATTTCCCGGGACGTTTCGGCCTCTTCGCGGTCTTGCCCCTGCCCGACATTGAAGGCAGCCTGCGCGAGATCGAGTACGGGCTCGACACGCTGAAGGCCGACGGCATCGGACTGATGACCAACTATGGAGACAAGTGGCTGGGCGACGCTTCCTTCGCCCCGGTTTGGGAGGAACTCAATCGCCGCAAGGCCGTGGTTTACACTCATCCGAACACTCCGGCGTGCTGCGTAAATATCAAGGACGAGGTAGGCCCTGGAACCATCGAATGGGCCACCGACACCACGCGCACGGTGGCCAGTCTTTTGTTTAGCGGCACGGCAGCGCGGTATCCGGACATCCGCTGGATTCTCTCCCATGGCGGCGGCACCACCCCGTTTCTGCTCAGTCGTTTTACCAGGCAAGAAGCGGACATGAAGGAGAGAGAGAAACGCCTGCCCAACGGCGTCATGTACGAATTGAAAAAGTTCTACTACGATACAGCGCAAGCCAACCACCCGGGGGCTTTGGCCGCGCTGCTGAAACTCGCGCCTGTGTCCCAGATTCTATTCGGCACCGACTACCCATATCGCACCGGCGCCGAAGAAATCAACGGTCTGACGGCGCAGCACTTCACCGCCGCCGATCTCCGCGCCATCGAACGCGACAACTCACTGCGCATCCTGCCAAGATTGAACGGCGGCTAGCTCCTGGATGACGGTGCTCCCGAGACGTATCAGATATCGAATCGCATTCGTGTCTTGATGTTCCCGTCGTTCAGAAGTATTAGCTCGGCACCCTTTCTAGGTCTGCTTGGATGCCGGCACTCGCTGCGCCACTCCGCAACATCACCTAGCTTTCCTATGAGGCGTTTAGGGAATTGCCTTCCTTGAAAACTACGGCGCGCCGTCAACCGGTTCAATCCGGAGGAGCGCGCCAGCCTCCTCGTCGGTCAGCAGATACAACAGCCCGTCTGGACCTTGCTGGACCTCACGGATTCGCTGTTGGAGCTCGGTTAGCATTGCCTGGCGGCGGATCGGCAGTCCATTCTGCGGATTGAGGACGATGCGCTCTAGCTGAGTACCAACGAGTCCACCTACGAAAATGTTGCCCTTCCACGCGGGAAACCGGTTCCCGGTATAGATCGTGATGGCGGCGATCGAGATGGAGGGAGACCAGAAGAGCCACGGCTGTTCCATGCCACGAGCCACCGGCTGATCCGAAGCAGGACCGGTCGCGCCGGTAAGATCACCCGTGTATGATCGGCCGTAAGAAATCACCGGCCAGCCGTAGTTCCTTCCGGCCTTGATGATGTTGATTTCGTCGCCGCCTTGAGGTCCATTCTCGGTCTCCCAGAGCTCGCCGGTTTCCGGATGGAAGCAAAGACCCATGGCATTGCGAATGCCCAGGGCATAGAGCTCGGGTTTATGCCCAGGCCGGCCAAAGAACGGATTGTCATTGGGCGCGCTTCCGTCGTCGTTCAGCCGGAGCACTTTGCCATAGTAGCTGTTCGGCTCTTGAGCATCGGTCACGTCGGCGCTCACGGTGTCGTTCGCTGCGCGAGGAATGGGGATGCCGATCGCCATGTAGATCTTGCCATCGGGCCCGAACACGATTTTCGCGGCAGATGGCCCGGAGACCACCGAGTCGGTCGAGAAGATGTCACGGACATCGCTAAGCGTATGACCTCCGTCGTAACGGGCGCGCGCCAAAGTCGCTCTGGCGTTCGTCGTTCCACCGACAGGCTTGTAATAGGTAAAGTAAATCCAGTGGTTTTCGGCGAAGTGGGGATGCAACGCGAGATCGTTCATACCCCTAAGCCGAGTGTTAAGCACGTCAGGTATTCCGGCGATTGCCTGGGGATCCAGCTTACCGTCACGCACGATCCGCAACCGACCTGCTCGTTCGGTGACCAAGATGCTGCCGTCCGGAAGGAAGGCAAGAGCGTACGGGTAGGTGAGGCCCCGCAGGGGGACGACCCGGAATTTCGGCCCAGGTATCTTGCCGCCGCCGGATCCACGAGTACTGCTGTCAAAAATCAGGGGCCTATCCAAGAGCGGGGGCTCGACGGCAACTTCTTGCTGTGGAGGCGGTGCGGCGCTGGTTTGAACGATCCCAATCGCCAAAGTCACGAGAGCAAGGAAGCCTACCAAAAGTCTATAAGCCATAAACGTCCTTCCCACGGCAATGTAAGACTCAATCCTTCTCGTTGGTTCAGCTAAGTTTAGCCGATCAGGAAGCCGATTGTGCCTGTATACCCAGCGCGAATGGCGCTTTCATGGCGCACCCGCTGGTGACCTGGAAGTGGGATTACCTACTCCGGGCTGAAACCTCAGTTTGGCGTCACTTGGCTAGTCGCCGCGAAAAATCTTGTCCTGCGTCTCCGCGAGCAGTCGATCTCGTTCGCGGTTGTAATCGTTACGTACGAGCAGGAGCGACTGCTCCAAGTCAACACCTTCCGTCTGAGAGCGAGGATCTCTTCGGGCCGGCAGCCTTGATTCATCCGCCGGCCGACAGTCCCTTACTTTGAAGTCGCGGGCGAAGCATGAGCCGTCTGGTAAATCCGGAACCGCTTGGTCTGGTAATACAAGCGCAGAGCAGGCATTGAGTCGGCGACCGACGCGCATTCGGGGTTTACCATAATCACAACCACGTGGCGCGGCGCGTCCGCGATCGCCTTCTCCAGGTTCGCAAACACTCTCTTCGTCACTTCCGGGCCGAACGGATTGTAGAGGAAGAGCACCAGATTCCCGTCCGGCAACATATACTCCGTGGCATCCATATTGACCGATCTAATGTCGCGGCACCGCCGCCCGCGATGACGATAGCGAACGATATTTTGCTCAGCTTCGCGATGAAGTTGGACCGCGAATTCGACTCCCTGAATCTTGCGAAACGGATACTCCGCCGCTACCAACAGCATCCTGCCTTTGCCCGAACCCAGGTCAACGAAGGTGTATTCTTCATAATTCGGCTCCGGCAAGCGTGCTAACGCCTGCCTTGCAACCGAGGGACGAACGGCGACGTAGTCGTTTCCCGATTGCGAGGAGCCGGCAATCGTAAGTCGATCCAGAGTTATATAGCCTGAAGTATCGACATGCCGTGTAGAATCAAACCACTGGCCTTCAGCGCGGGTTAGCGCGGACCGGATGCTCAGGTCAAGAGTCTTGACAAACTCAAACAATCTATGAATCCCCGCTCGGCACTTTGGGTACGACCGAGCTTGTAATCACCTGGAGACGCCCCGAAAGGAATTCCGCGGGCATGCTACAGGCCTTATTTTGTGGTCACTTCGTCCAAAACCTCTTGATTGGCATAGCCCGTCACGCACCCGATAGAGAGAGCAATGAAAACGAAAGCCTAGTCGCTTCCCAAATTTCACACGCGACGGTTTTGGCGACGCCATCGCCTACATCTCGCGGAGGGCAACACTCAGTCTCTCGCCCATTACCTGGACATTGGGATCTGTGAACATCGTCATGTGATCGCCCGGAACTTCGCAGATTTGCAAGTTATTGACTAGCTTGCCCCATCCGTATTGCGAATCGCGGTAACGCCCGATTGGTCGCGTCGCGCGCTGGAAAAGCAATGTGCGACCGTCATATGGCTGCGGTTCGTAGTCTTGAACGCATAAGGGCAATACTCGATTGACCTCCAGCGGCTTGCCGCTACCCGCCGCGCCGGCTCGCAGTCCCCGTCTGTAAATCATGGTCCAAATGCGCTGCTTCATCGAATAGATTCGCCACGCTCGAAGGCCGCGTAGATATTGGAGAACCTCGTGCCCTCGCAAGTGCCGCAGTGTTCGGTACTGCTGCTTCAGCCACTGGCCAAGTAAGAAAACGCCAGCGAGTGCCGCATCTCTCCTTGACAAGCTCTTATTGGACGACGGATTTTCCGCATCAAACAGAACCAGCAGGGCCACATGTTGCCCCTGCCGCCTGAGCTGCTGCGCGATTTCATAAGCCAGGATTCCTTCGTCGCACCATCCGCCCAAAAAATACGGCCCTTCCGCTTGGGTCGCACGGATTGTCTTGACGCATTTCGCCGCCATATCTTCCAGACGATACGGCGCCGCCAATTCCTGCGCCGAGGGCAATGGAAGACCGAGAAACGGCTGATCGAAGCCCAGCTTGTACGCCAGAGGGCGAAACATCGCGAAGGCGCCGACACACAGAAAAGGGGGCCTCGATCCGCTTGGTTGAATAGCTAAAACCAGCGGCGCTATAAGCGACTCCGGATCGCGGAGCCTGGCCGCAAGCCTTGCAATCGTCGGCGCCTCATACAGTACTCCCAGTGATAACTTCCGGTTGAAAGTACTTTCAATACCCGCGAGAAGCATGATGGATTGGAGTGAGTCGCCTCCCAGATCGAAAAAATCGTCGTCCATGCCGATCGGACTGATTGACAGCACCTCTTCCCAGATTTTCAATAACCGATACTCCAAAGAATCGCGAGGGGCAATGGAAGAGGGCTGCCGCGGATCAGGCGCCGGAGCGATCGCTCCAAGGGCCTGTCGATCTATCTTTCCATTTCGTGTTAGCGGGAACATCGGCAGCACCACGAATCTTGCCGGAAGCATGTAGTCGGGCAATTTACTCTTCAGAAACGTACGTATCTGATCTTCCTTAAGCGTCGTGCGCTGATCGGCAACTATGTAAGCTACCAGACGGAGGCCTCCTGCCGGGCCTTTCTGAGCGGTGACCACAGCTTCACGAATTCCGTCGCATTCGTTTATCGCCGCTTCGATCTCACTAAGCTCGATTCGAATGCCTCGGATTTTAATCTGGTCATCAAGCCTCCCCAAGAACTCCAGATTTCCATCTGAGCGATACCTGACAAAATCGCCGGTTTTGTATAACCGCGCTTCCGGGTCGTCATCAAATGGATTCAGGATGAACTTTTCCGAGGTTAGTTCTGGTCGCCGATGATAGCCGCGGGCCAATCCGGCGCCGGCTATATGTAACTCTCCGGGCACACCAATGGGAACAGGCTGCAAGTGGCGGTCCAGTACATACAGCCGGACGTTGGGAATCGGACGACCAATCGGAATGGCCGACTCTGGAACCCCGTCGATGGGAACCTCATAGACGCAGCAGCCCACCGTCGCTTCCGTGGGTCCGTACTCATTGACCAGCCGGACCATGGGTGCGCGTTTTCGCCAATAGGCTACAGTCTCAGCCTTAAGCGCCTCTCCGCCGATGACGAACATACGGATCAAAATCTTTGACCGCTCCAGCGATGGCTTGTGACTCAGCGCGTCCAAATGCGAAGGAGTCAGTTTTACCACGCCGAAGTCGCCCGAACACAAGGCGTCGGCCAGAGTCTCTAAGGTCGGGTCCTCACGAACCAGCACTACACTTCGACCGGCTAGGAGCGGCGGAAAAAGACTGGTGATCGTCAAATCGAAACCGATTGGCGTGTGAACTGGCGACCCACTTCCTTGATGCACCGGGTACCCGATCGCACACCAAGTGAGGTAGTTTACAAGCGCCCGGTGGGAGATCAGTGCGCCCTTAGGTCGCCCAGTGGAGCCGGATGTATAGAGCACATATGCCAAGTGATCGGGTCGAACTGAAGAGGAAGGAGTCTCGGTACTCTCGCCAGAAGTGGAATCCGCCCATTCTTCGACTGGCAGCACCGAGCTTGCATATTGCGCCAGCCTTTCGCCGAGCACCTTCCGGCACAATAGTAACGGCGCCTGTAGATCGGTTAGCTGGAAGGCCAAACGCTCCGGCGGATAGCTTGGGTCCAGTGGCACATATGCTCCGCCCGCTTTCAGGACCGCCAACAATCCCACCACCAGTTCCGTCGAACGCTCGATGCAAATGGCAGCCATCACGTCAGGCCCAACGCCCAAGGTCGCTAGCCGGTTTGCGAGGCGGTTTGCCCTTGCATTCAACTCCGCGTAAGTGAGTTGTTGACTTTCATAGACCAACGCAACTGCATCAGGAGTACGCCTGACTTGATCTTCGAAGAGCTGATGCACGCAAGTCTGGGGGAACTCCGCCTCAGTCTTGTTCCACTCCACTAGAGTCAGGTATCGCTCCGCCTCGGTGAGAATTGGCAGGCGCGAGACCGGAGTGTCTGGAGAGCCGACGGCCCCGTCCAATAACATCTGATAGTGACTCAGCATTCGTTGGATCGTGGAGGGCTCGAACAAGTGATGGTCGTATTTCAAGTTGCAACACAGCCCCCCGGGTTGAAGCGTGATTTCGAGGGACAGGTCAAATGTGGAGATTCCCAGTCCGAAATCCAAGGATTCGATCTTCAAATCTAGGAACTCGGGCCTTTCGACGGGTTCGTCCCGAAAGTCGAACCGTACTTGGGAGAAGGGAGAACACCCCACTTCGGTTCGCAGGCTCAGTGCATCGGCGATCTCTTCCAAAGTCACATCCTTATGGCGAGACGCTTCCTGAAGGCCATTGTGAATTTGCTCTATCAATTCGCGGAATGTTGGGTCTCCTGAGAAATCGGACCGGAGCGCGACGAGATTCGTGAAGGGGCCAATCAAGTGCTCAGTCTCTACGGTTCGGCATGAGACAGGCATAGCGACGACAAGATCCTCGCTTCCGGTATAACGGTGCAGCAGAGTTTGAAACGCACCCAAGAACACGGCGCGCAGCCTTTGCTGGCCTTCGCCGAACGACATCAGCCGCTCAATCAGGTTGTTCGATAGGAGTAACCTCTCCCGCGCGCCCATGGATGTCCGGCGCGGTGGTCGCGGCCGGTCAGTCGAGAGCGGAATCACAGCGGGACTGTCTGCCAGACGTTTCTTCCAATATGCGAGGTGTTGATCGCGATCTTTCTTGGCTTCGGAGTCTGTCTGTACTCTTGTTAAGTCGGAATATTGTACCGGCAGATCCGGCAGGCTCAGCGGGCTGCCGGTTATGCGCGCATTGTAGAGCATGGCTAGTTCCCGCAACGTTAGTTCGGCGGAAAAGTCATCGTATGCGATCTCGTGAGCGGTCAGTACAAGCAGATGCTCGTACTCCCGCAGCTGCACTAAGCTGGCTCGCAGCATCTGGTCCCGTGTGAGATCGAAAGGGCGGCTCGCCTCCTCTATTGCGATTTGCTGGGCCAGGAATTCCCGTTCGTTCTCGGGATGAGAACGAAGATCGAACATGGAAATTAACACGGGATTCCCCGGCCTAGGGACCGACTCGCAGTTCTCTCCCTGGTATCCCGTCCGCAGCACTTCGTGGCGAAGCACAATTTCGCCGAGACTGTGCTCTAGGGCCGACTTGTTGACCAAACCTTGCAAACGAAGGAGCACTGGGATAATGCAGGTTGCGCGCGCATCTTCAGTTTGCTCGCGTTTCCAGCTCGCTTTTTGACGGTGGGACAAAGACGAGTTGAGACATGCGGGTAGATATGGGATTCCCATATTAAGAAGGCGTCGTCCTGTTAGATCAAGCAGGCGGCTAAACTGATTCCAATAAACGCATCCCCGCCGTTGTTGCGAATTATAATCGAAATCAAGCCGTTTTGGCCAGCGCCCAAACGAAGGGTCGCCTTGGCCGGCCTTAAGGGCCCAAAAATTGGCAGGGCCTCAATAGTCGGTCCTTTCAGGGCTGGACACTTCTGCTCACTAGAATTCCAGCCTTGCGGGTCGCTAAGTCCCTCTGCAGCCTGGGCCAGTTGCGCCGGCAGCTCACGGAAGTCGCCGACCTCACCCTGAGCGCGGATCGCGTGCTCAGAAGTTCAAGTTTCTAAGGGTGATTCTGGGCATATTGGCCGTTACGGCGCTCGCGAATGCCCAAACTGCCAGCTTATCGCTGGGTCGGGCGCCGGTACACCGGGCAGTAATGTAGCCCTCAACCTGGCACTCGCGGCGGCAGGAACCCAGGCGGCTGCAGTGCAATGGACAGTCCAATATTCTACTTCCGAAATCACCGGCGTTTCGGCGTCGATCTTTGGCGCCGGCCGCTCACTGGAAGCTGTACCAACTGGCCGGCGTCAAGAACACACTGCTGGTGCGAATTCGGATGTTCGGGCGCCTACAAGGTGGCTTGCATTAAGAGTCTTGGAGCCTCCGGAAATAGCTCAGCGCACGGATCGCAACTCCCCAGTTTAGGGTATCGAGCTACCCAGAGATAACATTCCCGAGGCGGGATGTCGAACTTGGGGGTTGCGTCGTCGCCTAGACGGAATCTCTCAGCTCTTGCTTCGGCACAGCTTCCGCGCCACGCGGGTCCACTCGGTTTGAGCGGCACTCCGCATTTCTGGAAATTGATCCTTTGAGCTTCTGAGAATGACGGCCGGGAGCTGCCAGTTCGTCACCGCCAGTAAACGGCAACAATCCTCTTCGTAACTTTCTTGTAGAACCCGCCCCTCTGCCGCGTAGCGGTGAATCCGGTCGAGAACCGGCTTGGGCAGAGCGCTAATCGCGTTGGATTGTACTTTCGATAACACTGTCCTGACTATCGGCAGACGGTAGTAATTCAAGTAGGCCAGATATCTTCGACGCGGCCCTAGATGCCCTCGGTGACCGGCTCAGAGTGTTCCAAAACGGTGCTTTGTCGCCAAGATTCCAGCGGGTAGTGTCAAGATCCTGCCCGAGAAACACGGACGGAGCCGCGGAGATCGTTGATACGCTGGGCCCCGGGACGTTGGCTCTCGAATTGCTATTTGAAATCTGGACCTATTGGTGTCTTTACCCTCAAACGCCCGCGCGGACTTGACTGACTACGTCGATGAATCGACGACGCGAACCCCGCCGGATCGATGGATTCTGGCCGGGATCGCCATCGCAGTCACGACCATCATCGCGGGCATCGCCTCCACCGGAGTGAACCTCCGCTATTTCCTTCAACCTACCGCGGCATGGATCGTCTTGGGAGGAACGGTGGGAGTCACGCTGATCACGACACCCCGGAGTTCTCTTCTTCACGCGGTTCGCCGGGTGCTGGGATTGCTTCGCCAGCCCACCGTCAATCGTGAAGAGCTGATGGATGAAATCGTCTCCTGTGTAAGAACCGCCCGGGTCCAGGGGATGCTGGCATTGGAGCCAGGCATCGGGCAGATCAACAACACATTTCTGCGGGAGATGCTGGGATTGGCGATTGATGTGAAGAGCCGGGATGAATTTCAAGCCACCCTCGAAACCAAGGTGCGTCTGCATGAGCGGCAGGGCGATGCGGACGCCAAGGTTCTCGAAGTGGCCGGAGGATTCGCGCCTGCCATTGGCGTCATTGGCACGGTGGTGGGGTTGATCGATGTGCTCCGCCAGTTCTCGAATATGAACTCGGTAGCGTTCGGAATTGGAGCGGCTTTTGTCTCGACCATGTACGGGCTGGCGCTTGCGAACCTGATCCTTCTTCCGGCTTCGCACCGCATTCGGGCAAGCGTTGCGGAGGCGTTTGAGATCGAGGAGATGATCGTCGAAGGCGGGCTGTGCCTGATCGACGGCACGCATCCGTCCTTGGTTCGCGAACGGCTGAACTGCTTCTTGCGCAAGGCGTCCAGCAAGTGAAACCCACGTATTATCAGAATCAGCACGGTGGGCGCGATCGCTGGATGGTGAGCTACCTGGATGTGCTCACCATCCTGCTGATCCTGTTTGTGGCGATGGCGGCACAGACGCTGCAAGATTCGCAGAAGAAACCAGCACCGGCGGCAGCTGCAGCAATTGCTCCCGCCGCGGCGCCCGTGGCGTCCGCGCCCAACACTGCGCTGGACGCGATTAGACAGGACCTGGAAAAGACCCACTTGGATGTCCGGGTCGATTCCCGAGGGGTGGTGGTCAGCCTTCCGCAGGCGCTGCTGTTTCAAGCCGGCGAGGACAAGGTCAATGCTGACGCGCTGACAACAGTACAGGCGATTGGCGATGTGCTCAGCAAGATTCCCAACAATGTGAGCCTGGTGGGACACGCCGACGCGACTCCCATTCACAACCGGCGCTTTGCGAACAACTGGGAGTTGGCGGCAGCGCGTGGTCTGCGCCTGCTAGAACTATTGAGCAGCCGCTATGGGATTGAAGAATCGCGACTTTCCGTTGAGAGCTTCGGTTCCTACGACCCGAAGAGCTCAAACGAAACACCGGATGGCCGCGCCAGCAACCGTCGCGTCGAGATTGTGATCCTGGATGCCTACACCCGCAAGCCGTAACCTACACCGCCCAATTCGCTGGTGACCAGCAGAATTCGGCGGCCTTGCCGGATCCGACGCGGCGCGATGATATACAAGTAGCCGCCTGGTTTCACGACGCGATACCACTCCTTCAACGCTTTGATCGGATCGGGAAAATGTTCGATCACATGCGAGCTGATCACGAAATCGACGCTGTTGTCATCCAAGGGCAATTGGTCACCCGGCGACAAAATGTCCACCGGAAGAGCTTCGCCGCACAGCTTGATCTCCTCCTGGCTTGAAGCAGGTCAGTTCCGCGGTGTAGTCGACGTTGCGAGTCTTCAGCCCGAACGAATTGTGGGCCGAGCCGCCGATTTCGAGTCCATCGAGTCCGTCGTTCAGTCAATGTCTAGTGGTTAACAGGCTTGCAAGACGGGAGGCATTTCCTCGACCTGGCTCGCGCAGGAGTGGTCACCCGCCAGCACCTGCTCCCAAAGTTCTACGTTCTTTTCGATATTCCGATGCGCCAGCACCCAATCGCGTTGCTCGCGATACAATTTGGTCCGATCCGCTTGCAGGACCTCTTCCAGCTTCCGCTTCCACGATTCGCGATTATTTTTGGCGGTGATCGGGACTTCGGTGGAATACGGCACTACGTGCGATGCCAGCGTGACTGCACCCGACATGGCGTATTCGTAGTATTTGATGCAGCTTTTGTGCCGATTGAATTGGTCGTCCAGCAGCGGCGCGATGCCGATATCCAGCTTCAGATCGCAGACTTTTTGAGGATGCTTATCCAGCGTGACGTTCGGATGAAACTCGTAGCGTATGCCGGAGAGCTTGTCCATGAAGAGTTTGATGGATCTGCCCAGCGGCGTCTTGAACAGAGCTTGACCCCAGCGGATCTCCAGCACCTGCATCAATTCTTCGAGGGTCGGTTCCTGGCAAATTCCCTGCAGCACGAACGTAAACGGAATCTTCTTCTGCACTTCGCGGACGGCATCCAAAGCGACTGCCAGGTCCAGAAAGTGAGTGGGGCTGCCGGTCCATCCGATGCGTGGTTCGCCGCTTCTGGGTTTGCAGGTCCATTCATCGGGGTCAACGCTGTTGGGAATCACGTTGACGTGAGGGTTCCACTTGCGAAGGTAGCTGGCGAGCGCATCCGTGGTGGTGGTCACGGCGTCCGCCGATCGCAGCAGAAATTCGTACAGAGGCAGCCGCGATTGCACCGCTTTATAGTTGAGGTTCTCCGGCGGAACCAGATCCAGAGCGTCATCGGTATCGAAGACAACTCGTATGTGGTTTTTCTTGCACCATTCGACGACTTTCACCGCTTGCGGATAGTGTGCGCGGTAAAGAACCACCACGTCTGGCGCGTCATATTCCGTCTGACTCGAGAGAATCTGGACCTGGTGCCCGCGCTGGCTAAGATATTTGGCAGGGATCGCGCCGCGCCATTTGTAGCAGCCGCTTTGCGTTTCCGTGAGCAGACAGATTTTCACGCAGGTCTCTCCTGACTCTCGGCGTTAGAGCGCGCCCAGCTTGAAATATAGGATTCGGCGGCGGTGTTTTCGATTTCGCGATCGCTCAGGTAGGTCCAGGCCTTTTTGCGCCGGTCTTTGAGATTCTCCAAAATCTTGCAGTCTTTACGGACCTTCAGAAGCCGTTTTCGCTGTTCGGCAATCTGGGTCTCAAGATTTTTCCGCGCCGCAAGCAAGGAAATCTTTTCGCTGCGGATGCGGAGCTGGAACGCCGACAGAGCGCGAAACTCGGTGGCCTCGACTAAAGACTGTCCCAGCAGATTCATCTCTGCATTTAACTGGGCAGCCGTCAAGGCATTCTCGCGATGCAGCACTTCCTCCAGCTGATTCTGGACGGTGGAAAGCTTTTCCTCCTCCGTCCGCATCTGAAGCTCCCGGTATTCGAGAACCCGCTGGAGAGGAAAGCGGAAGGCCTTCATGAAAGCTCCTTGGCGAGGGTTAGGAGGCGTTCGCGAGTCTCCTCGAGCGGAGCATGGGCATCCGCATCCTGACGCAAGAATTCAAGAATCTGAGGCCGCAGCCGAATGCTGCGATCCAAATTCGGATTTGCGCCCTGAACATGCGCACCCAACTGAATCAGATCGGCCGACTGTTGATAGGTTGCCAAAGCTTCCCGGACACGGCGATTTGCCGAGAGCTCTTCCTCTGTAACCACCTTGTTGGACAGCCGGCTGACGGAATTGAGAATGTCGATTGCCGGATAGTGTCCGGACGAAGCCAAATCTCGCGAGAGGATAAAATGCCCGTCAAGAATCCCGCGGGCCGCGTCGCAAATAGGTTCGTTAAAGTCGTCGCCTTCGACCAGCACCGTGAAAAACCCGGTGATCGACCCGGTTCCGAAGTTGCCGGCGCGTTCAAAAATCTTGGGCAAAAGTGCAAAGACGGAAGGAGTATAGCCCTTCTGGCTTGGCGGCTCCCCGGCCGCCAGACCGATCTCCCGCTGCGCCATCGCCAGCCGCGTCACCGAATCCATCACCAGCAACACGTCGGCCCCTTGATCGCGGAAATACTCTGCCGCCGCCAGCGCGACGTAGGCAGCGCGGATGCGGAGAGGCGCGGGGCGGTCAGACGTGGCCACCACCACCACCGAGCGCTCCATGCCTTCCGGCCCCAATTCGTTTTCGATAAAAGCCTTGACCTCGCGATTGCGTTCACCGATCAGCGCGATCACGCTGACTTGCGCCGAATTCTTACGCGACATGGCGCCGAGCAGCGTGCTCTTGCCGACGCCGCTACCGCCGAAGAGTCCGATTCTCTGTCCCTTTCCGCAAGCCAGCAGACTATCGATGGAACGGACGCCGGTGACCAGGCGATCCGTGATGTGTTTCCTCTGCAGCGGGTTGGGAGGCGGAGCGTACAACGGATAGGAGTTGGTCGATTCTATCGGCGGACCACCATCCATGGGCTGCCCGAATCCGTCCAGAATCCGTCCCAGCAGTCCCGGACCCACCGCAAGCCGTGCGTCCTGCGAGCGCGCGACTACCGGGCTTCCTAACTGCAAGCCATCGGGCTCGTCCAGTGGCATCGCCAAGACGCGTCCGTTACGAAAACCAATGACCTGCGTACGGATGCTGCCGCCGTTTGCCGTCCGAATCTCGCAGAAGTCTCCGATCGCAGCTGCAGGACCTTGCGATTCAATCAATAATCCAACGGTCGCGGTAACCTGACCGGTCCAAGGCAAAAGGTCGATCTGATCGAGGCCGTTTATGAAAGGAGTTAGATCGACTTTTTCAGAGGTGTCCATAGTTATCGATCCTTGGGCAGCCGGCGCAAGCGGTCTGCCAGACCGCGTTCGATCTCGCCAAGCTGCGACTCTATGGAGGCATCCAAATTGCCATGTGTGGTCTCGAATAGAACGTCGCCACAATGCAGGGAGGAATCGGCTATCAGTTCTACTTTTTGCGAATTCGCGAACCGTTCGAGAGACTTTCGAATTGCCTGTTCCTGATCCGGGTGAACCCGGACGCGGCACAATTCGCGGGATTGTAGCTTGTCGAGCGCGACGCGAATGAGACCTTCAATCGACTCCGGGTCGAGTGTCAATTCACGATGGAGCACGCGCCGGGCAATGGTAACCGCCAGTTTGAGAAGATCGCCTTCCGCCTCTCCCCGAATGCGCGAGCGAAGCGAGGCCAGACTCGCGAGGCTTTTTCCCAGTTGGTCCAGAACCGATTGCAGCTCGGCCCCGGCTTGTTGCCGCCCCACGGCCTTTCCTTCGGTGAAGCCTCGATGATAAGTTTCTTGTTCGATGCGAGCGCGCTCCTGCTGCACACTTTCATCCAGCTCGAAGGCCGGCGCCGACGGGACTTCCTTCACTTCAATCGGACTGATTCTCGTTCTTGGCGATGTCGGAGCGGCAGCGCGCCAGGTAATTGGCGTGACTACACCTTGCTCTGCGTCGCGGAGGACTCTAGACGACGTATTGGTCATCACTGCCGCCTCCTTTAAGACTGAGCACACCCTCGGATTCCAATTGCCGAAGGACAGCAATCATCGCCTGTTGTGCGGCCTCCACTTCCCGGATCTTGACTGGTCCCAAAGCTTCCATGTCCTCCAGCAACATGGCGGCGCCGCGTTGCGACATTCCCTTCAGCAGGTGCTGCCGTAATTCCTCGTTGGTTCCCTTGAGCGCCGTGGTTAGCAGACGGCGATCGGCTCGCGACAGAAGTTCTTTCACGCCATTGGCATCCAAGGCCATCAGGTCGTCGAACACGAACATCTTTTGGCGGATCGAATCCATCAGCTCAGGATTCTGTTCTCCCATCTGAGCGAGAATTTCGGTGCTTAGTCCGCTGTCGAGCTGATTGAATATTTCGGCGACGGCCCGGGGGCCGCCCGATGGCTGCCGTTTCATATCTCCCAGAGACTTGAGCTTTTGGCCGATTACAGTGGAGATCTTGCCGATCACCGCCGGCGAGATCTTATCGAGTTTCGCGATGCGTAGAGCGATATCCGGGCGCGCCGCGGGTTCCATGGAAGCGAGGACGCTCGCAGACTGGGCGGGATTCAGTTGGGACAGAACGATTGCGACCGTCTGCGGATGCTCACTCTTCACAAAGCGCGCGAGCAACTGAGGCTCGACGTTTTGCAGCCTCCGGGCACTTCCCATCTCGCCATTCGGACCGGGCAATTGGTCGAGATGCTTCTTGCTTCCTTCAGGGCCGAACGCGCTAGTGAGAATCCGTTTGGCGTAAGCAATGCCGCCGGGGCCGATGCGAGCTCCATCCGACGTCGCATCACAAAACTCTTGCAGGACAGATTCCGCTTCAGCGGCCGTAACCGACGAAAGATCTGCAATGGCGCCGCTAACGGCCTGCACTTGTTCTTCGCTGAGCTGCTTCAGCAAACTGGCTGACGCCTGATCGCCTAAAGCAATCAGAAGAACCGCCGCTTTTTGTGCGCCGGTGAGGGTCCCGGCGGC
>Ga0068858_100000552_pt1 | contig 39001 bp, 30 predicted proteins | sample KBSSwiS12_FD_66589 | JGI IMG/M metagenome (GOLD analysis project Ga0068858, IMG submission 66589) | Switchgrass rhizosphere microbial communities from Kellogg Biological Station, Michigan, USA - KBS Switchgrass S1-2 | ecosystem: Host-associated > Plants > Roots > Rhizosphere > Soil ... | reverse complement strand
GCATTCCCCAGCGCCTGCGGCAAGACCAACCTCGCCATGCTGATCCCGCCGGCGTCACAGAAGGGCTGGAAGGTGTGGACGGTCGGCGACGACATCGCCTGGCTGCGCCCCGGCCCCGACGGTCGCCTGTGGGCGATCAATCCGGAAGCGGGCTTCTTCGGCGTCGCGCCGGGCACGAGTGCGAAGACGAATCCGAACGCGCTGGCGATGCTCGACCACGACACGATCTTCACCAACGTCGCGGTCGATGCGAACAACGATCCGTGGTGGGAAGGTCTGCCCGGCGTGCCGGTCAAGGACTGGCAGGGCCGCGAGGTGACGATCGCGAATGGCAAGCCGGCCGGTGGCCCCGCGGCGCATCCGAACTCGCGCTTCACCGTTGCGGCCAAGCAGTGCGCGAGCTTCTCTCCGCACGCCGAGGACGCGCAGGGCGTGCCGATCTCGGCGATCATCTTCGGCGGTCGCCGCGAGCACCTGCTGCCGCTCGTGTTCGAGGCACGTGACTGGACCCACGGCGTGCTCGCCGGTGCGGCGATGGGCTCGGAAACCACGGCCGCGGCGACCGGCGCGGTCGGCGTGCTACGTCGCGACTCGATGGCGATGAAGCCGTTCTGCGGCTATAACTTCGCCGATTACTTCGACCATTGGCTCTCATTCGACCAGCCCGGCGCAAAGCTGCCGAAAATCTTCCACGTCAACTGGTTCCGCAAGGGCGAGGATGGCAAGTTCCTCTGGCCGGGCTTCGGCGACAACATGCGCGTGCTCGAATGGATCCTTGGTCGCTGTGCCGGTCGCGAGGACGCGCTGGCAACGCCGATCGGCAACCTGCCATATGCCGAAGACCTCAATCTCGCCGGACTCGACCTGTCGCGTGCCAAGCTCGACGAACTGCTCGACGTCGATGTCGAAAGCTGGCAAGCCGAATACGAGAACATCGGCGAATATCTCGCCTCGTTCGGTGCGCGCACCCCGCAGGCCTTGCTGCGCGAACATCGGCGCATCAGCGCGTCACTCGAAGCCGCCCAAACCGAGGCGCGGGCGGTGGGGACGCCGTAGTCCCCGCCGTTCGCGGCCGAACGATCCTTTTCCCGGCCGCCATTCCGGCCTGTTCCGGAATGCCGGCTCGAGGCAGGGCTCGTCCGCTTCGCGGCTTGCTCGGCGCCCCATGGCGAAGGACTCGAAAGGCGCCACCATCTAAACCATACTGGCGTCCCACGCATCCAAGCTGACAAATGGATGGCGCCATTCTCAGCATGCAGGCAACCCCCTTGGATACCGGCTCGCAAGCACGCCCGGATCGCAGTGATGATCATGCGCTGGTGCGTGCCTCGCTCGCAGGCGATGCGCGCGCGTTCGAGCAGCTCTACCGCAGCCACGCCGGTCGTGTGCACGGCGTGATCCTGCGCCTGGTCGGCATGGATCGCGCGCGCGCCGAGGAGCTGACCCAGGAAGCGTTCATCCAGGCCTGGCGCAAGCTGTCGAGTTTCCGCTTCGACGCGGCGTTTTCGACCTGGCTGCACCGGCTCGGCGTCAACATCGCGTTGATGGAACTGCGCGGCCGGCGCGACGAGATCAACGTGGACGACGCCGTGATCGAACTGGCCGCGGGCGGCGAAGTGCCGTTCTGCGCTGGCGAACGCGGCGACCTCGAGCGGGCGGTGTCGAAACTGCCGCCGCGTGCGCGGGCGGTGCTCGTACTGCACGATGTCGAAGGCTGGAAGCACGAAGAGATCGCCAAGGAATTAGGCATGGCGGTCGGATCGTCGAAGGCGCAGCTGCACCGTGCGCGCGGCCTGTTGCGGACTACACTTGAGGCGGCTTGAGTCATGCCTACTGAGAGACTCAGCCAAAGCCGGAGTTTTCTGCGAGCCAAGGAGGGCCCGCCGCGAATCAAGCACGGCTTGATTCGTCGTAGGCGAGTCCGAACTTGCTTCGGACTCGCCGCGGGCTGCCAACCCCTGGATGGGGCTGTGCAGACCTGCCTATACGATGCAGCGAGGTGAACGATGGACAATGAATTTCAGTGGCGCAACCAGATGCGCAAGCTCAACGAGGCGGTCGAGCCGGCGCGTGACCTGTGGCCCGACATCGCCGCACGCATCGCGCAGCCGGCGGCCGTGGCGCCGAGGCGGCAATGGCGGCGCCCTGCGTTCGCGCTCGCGGCCAGTCTCGTGCTCGCCGTCGGTGCCGTGTTCACCGCCTCGCAGCTGCGCCGTCAGGATTCCGCTCCGACGACGGTAGCCGTCGACGGCCCGCGCAGCGCAGCCGCTGGCGCCGCAGCACTGACCGCGCTCGACTGGGCCAAGCCGGCCGATCCCAAGCTCGCCGCGGCGGCTCAGGATCTAGACAAGGCCAGCGCCGATCTGCAGGCCGCGCTCGAGGCGCGCCCGGACGCGGTGTTCCTAGTCAGCATGCTCAATCGCACCAATGCGCAGCGCATGCGTCTCGTGCGTCAGGCGGCGATTTCGGGCTAGTCCGGAAAATACGAAACAGAGGGCGATGGACATGACGAAAGTATACAAAATCACAACCGGCATCCTGCTTGCGCTCGCTGCCGCGATGCCGGCCCTGGCTGTCGACGAGACGATCGTGGCGGACGGCGGCGCGGCGAAGACGCTGGATCGCAGCTTTGCGCTGGCCGCCGACGGCCTGATCGACGTGAGCAACGTGAGCGGCAGCGTCACGATCAGCGGAGGCGCCGCAAATGAGGTCAAGCTCGGCGGCAGTCTCGGCGCCGGTTCCAAGCTTGTCATCGAAGGCGACGCCCGGCGTCTGGAGCTGCACGTCGAGGCGGAGAAGAGCGGCTGGCTCGGCGGTCACGGCCCGACGAACGACACCAGCCTCGTCCTCAATGTCCCGCATGCCGCCTCGGTCAAGCTCGACGTGGTCAGTGCCGACGGCAAGGTCGAGAACATCGACGGCAAGTCGATCGAGGTCGACAACGTCAGCGGCAACGTGCGTGTCGACGGCGCCGCGCGCAATGTCGAGATCGACAGTGTCAGCGGCGGCGTGACCCTGCAGGTCACGCGTGCGGGTGCGACCGAGCGTGCCCACTTGCAGAGCGTCAGCGGCGACATCAAGGCAAACGGGGCGGACGGGCGGGTCAAGCTCGAAACCGTTTCGGGCACGCTGACCTTCGCCGCGCCGACGGTAACCGAGCTCGGCGCGGAATCCGTGTCCGGCACGATCGATGTCTCCGCCGCGCCGGCCAAAGGTGCACGCATCCGCGCCGAAACGATGAGCGGCAACCTGCGTCTGCGTCTGGGCGCCGATCTCGCCGCGCGCATTCATGCGGAAACCTTCAGCGGCAGCCTGAAGAGCGACTGGGGCAAGATCGTCAAAGCCGAATTCGGTCCCGGCACCACGCTCGACGTCGACGGCGGCGATGCCGGCACGCGCGTCGACGCGCAGTCGTTCAGCGGCAACGTCGAGCTGCGCAAGCAGTAGCGCGGCGCCGAACCGCGCTGCTAGGTGAGCTCCGGGAACAAGGCGGTCAGCTCGGGCAGATACGGCGCGTAGCCGCGCCAGCGTTCGACCGCGTGCGTATAGACCGGCTGGCGCACCTGCCAGACGCTGGCGGTGGTGATGCTCTGCGCGTTGTTGTCCGCGACTTCGTTGTCTTTGCGCGTGGGTAGGTCAAGGAATTCTTCCAGCCTGTGCCGTTGTGCCTGCGGCTCGGCGACGAAGCGCTCGTAGTCGACGTCGAGGATGGCCAGCGGCAAGCGCGCACGCCAATGCGTCATCAGCGCATCGCAGCCCTTGCCGACCTCGGCGATCGCGGCGAAGTCGTAGGCGAAGCCGAGGTCCTCGTGGGCGAAATGCTGCATCCAGATCGATAGCGCGGTGTCGCGTGCGCCGCGCCGGCAATGCACGATCTTCGCGTTTGGAAAGCACGCGGTGATGAAATCGAGATAGCGGAAGTTGAGCGGGTTCTTGTCGAGATGGAATCGCGCGGGCGCATCGTCGCGGCGCATCTGCGCGCGGATCACCGTTGCAACGGCGGCCAGTGCCTGCGGGTTGCGCAGTTGTCCTTGTTCGCGCAGCAGCGCATGCAAGGCCGGAATCCAGTTGAGCTCGCCACGGTCGCGCACTTCAGTGCGGCGTGCGAGCGTGCTCGCGACCAATGTCGTGCCGCTGCGCGGCATGCCGACGACGAAGATCGGTGTGAAAGTCGGATCCGGCGGCAACGTTGGCAGCGCCGGCGCGTTCAATTGCGCGTCGACGAAACGCTGCCATGTTTCGATGTGCCAGTTCGCTGTGCGGCGCGCGCGCGCGTTCGCCTGGGTCAGTACCTGTGCCGCTTGCCTGCAGTCGCCGAGATCGTCGAGCGCCTTGCCCAGGGCAAAGCCGGCGCAGATGCGCGCGGCCTCGTCGAGACCCGGATCGGACCAGCCGCCGCGGAAGCGCTGCACGTCGGCATCGTCCTCGACGAAGCGGCGGCAATAAGCCAGACGCAGCCACGCGGCACCCTGCTTCGGGTCAAGATCGATCGCTTCGCGCAGCGCCACGGCGGCCTCGTCGAAGTGACCGAGCGCGAGCGCGATTTCGCCCGCTTCCGCGGCGATGCGCGCGTCATGCGGCCAGCGCGTGCGCGCGTCATGCGCGACCGGCAACGCGCGCTGATGCACGCCGCATTCCTTGAGAAACTCGATCGTGGCGAGCGCGCCTGCGCGGTCGCTGCGCACTTGCTGCCACAGCGCGATGACGGCGTCGGCGGCAGCTTCGATGCGGCCGTCCTCGCGCAGTCGCTGCGCCTGCGCCCATGTGGCTTCGCGATTCGTCGGCGCTGCGGCCATCACGATCTCAATGACCGCCCGGCACGTAGCCGAAGCGCTGCATCTGTTCGCGATGCGCTTTGATGATGCGTGCAACCTGCTCGCGGCTGAGTTTCTCGCGCCACTGGTTGCTGCGCCCGGCGCGGAAGAAACGCTTGCCCTTGATCGGCACCTCGACGAAGCCGTCCCGTTTCTCCATCTCGGCGAGCGCACGGAAATCGGAATGGCGGATTGCGCGCTCGATGCGCGCGCGATCCTCGGTGCCGACCATGCGTGCAACCTTGCCGAACCATTTCGCCGGTTTCTCGAGCAGATCTTCGTAGCGCAAGATCAAAATGCGCTCGCTCTCCAGATCGGCCCAACTCTTCACGTGCTGCGACCAGGAGCCGAGAAATTCGCTCACGAACATTTCGCTGTTCTCTGTCGCCGAATTCTCGTTGTTGAGATAGTCGATCGCCGCATCCTGGTCGATGCCGAAGTGGTGCGACATGCTGATCGCGACATCGAGCGGATTGCGTACGACATAGATCGAGCCGGCGCTCACCTGCGGCGTCAGCAGCGGCACGCCATCAATCGCGCCGGCCATGCTGTGCGTCTTCACGAACACGGTCTTCGTCGCCGCTGCCGCGATCGCGGCGTGTACCTGCGGGCGCAACGCGCACAGCTCGGCGAAGTCCAGTTCCGTGCTCGGTCGCTCGGCGATACGCGAATACAGTTCGGGCTCGGCTTCGAGCCGGCCGTAGCTCGGCAACTCGGCGAGCGGCACTGGCGCGAGGCGATTTGCGATGAGATTGGCGAGAAACGCACGCAGCCACGTATTGCCGGACTTCGGATAAGAAGCGAGCCAGACGATATTGCCCATTGCACCTGCCTCAAAATCTACTGCGCTCGGCAGCTTGCGCGCCGGTCGTGCTCGAAATCCTCATGTACTCGACTGTACACTCCGGTTCCTGCGCGCGCCCGGCACGCAATCTGCCTTCGCTCGCTACGATTTTAAGGCAGGTGCACGTCGTCATGGGTCGGAATCATAGCTTGGCAAGCCGAGCTCGATGCGCAGTGGATCGAGCAGCGCGCCGTAGCGCGGTGCGCGCGCGGTGTCGCGGCGCAGCGGCTCGCGCACCTGCATGGCGCTCGGCGTGTGCACGTCGCGTTCGGTCTTGTGGAAGTCGAGGCAGGCAGCTTCGAACGGCAAGTTGCAAAACGCGAGCAGATCGCGAATCGTCGCTTCGGGCTCGTTCACCAACCTTTCGTAGCTGTTCTCGTAGACGTTTGCCGGATGCAGTTCGCGCCAGCGTTTCACCGCGCGGTCGAAGTCACGCCAGTACGCGGCGAGATCGGCGAAGGTGCGCGTGTATTCGTTGTTCGCGAGGCGTTGCCGGTAGCAGGAGAAGCAGGCTTCGAGCGGGTCGCGTCGGCCGACGATGATGCGTGCGCCTGGCAGCATCGCGCGGATCGCGCCGATGTAGAGCCAGTTGCTCGGCAGCTTGTCGGTGAAGCGCGGTCGCTCGACGCGCCACTTCGCCGTGCGCTCGAGGTAGCGCTGTCCGAGGCGTTGCCAATCCTGCGGTTTCAGAGCGTGGATGAATTGCGGGAAGGGCAGGCCCCTGCGTTGCGATTCCTCACCGAGCACGAGCGGAAGGTCGGCCAACTCGCCGCCGCCACCGACCTGGGAATGTGAGGCGAGCACCTGCTCGACCAGGGTCGAGCCGGAGCGCGGCAGGCTGACGATGAAAATCACCTCGCTGCCCAGCGCTTCCATACCATTCGCAGGAGGCGGCGTGAAAGCCTCGAGAACGGCATCGACGTGCGCGCTGTAAGCTTGCGCGTCCCAGCGTCGGCGCGTGCGCACGCGTGCGTTGGCCTGAGCGATGGCGGCGAGGGAATCGGCATACTCGCCACGGTCTTCCAGCGCTTTCGCCAGCGCGAAGCCCATGGCGAGGAGGTCCTCCTCGCTGGCGCCCGGATGCTTCATTGCCTTGCGCAGACGCGCGAGGTCGTCATCGGAAAAACGCAGCGTCTTGATGTCGGCCATGCCCCACCAGGCGGCGCCTGCGTGCGGCTGCCGCGCGAGCGCCGCCCGATACTCCGCCATGGCATCGTCGATGCGGCCTTCGGCGCGGAACATGTCGCCGAGGATCGCATGGGCGCTGATCGCGAGTTCGGGCGAAAGCGCCAGGGCGCGGCGCAGCGCCGCGGCCGATTCGTCGACGCGCATGCTACGCATCAGGACGAGGCCGAGGTTGTACCAGGCGCTGGTCAGGCGTGGATCGAGTTCGCAGGCACGCCGCAGAACGGCGATCGCATCGTCATAGCGATTCGCTTCGACCAGCGCGGCGCCGAGCGTATTCAGATACAAGGCATCGTCGGGACGCTGGGCGACGGCGTTTTGCAGGGTCGAGATTGCGGCGGCGAAATCGCCCTGCAGGCTCTGCACGCCTGCGAGCAGGCGCAGAACTTCCGGGTGAGTGGGGTACAAGGCAAGCAAGCCGATGATCTGTTGGTCGGCCTCGGCGGCGCGGCCCAGGTCGAGCGCGTGCGCAGCCGCGGTGATCGAGCGGATGGCCTGCGCTGACAAGCCTTGCAGGCGTGAACCGGACGGCCCGGAAGTAGTAGGTTTCATCGGAAAATCGCTGCAAGCAAGAGGATGCGGGACATCAAAACAGCATGTAGGTCGAGACGATGTACTTGTCGTTCGAGACCGGCGCGAAGCCGACATGCTGGAACATCCAGTACGGAGGAAACATCAATAGCCGGCCAGCGCGCGCTTGAACCTTGATGCCGAGGTCGGGAAAACCGGTTTCGCCGCCTTCCGTCACATCGTTCAGATACCAGAGGAAAACCATGTAGCGATTCATGTGCGCATCGCCGGCATCGAAGTGCGGCTGGAACTGGTCGCGCGCCGCGCTGCTGTAGCGTTTGATGCGCAGGTCTTCCAGCTTCGGACGATTCGGCACCGGCAGCGTCATCGGCAGGCTTGCATTGTAGCGCGCAAGATATTCGTCGATCCTCGCGTAGAAGAAGCCCATGAAGGCAGTGTCGACGTGCGGCTGGATGTTGAGCTCGGTCCATGCGCTGGCATCGAGCGCGGGCTGGTGGCCGCGGCCGTTCGGCGCCTGATGCGTGGTCATCTGTTCGAACGCCGTGATCATCTGCGTGCAGAACTCCGGCGGCAGCGCGGCGTCGAACCACTGCACGTAGCTGCGCAGGTCCGCGAGCGGCAGAGTGGGGCGAGGATCAGCTGTCATAGCCGAATCGCTGCAGCATCGGTTGCAAGATCGGCAGGATGGGCTCGAAGTAGCGCTGGTAGCGCCGCCAACGATCCACTGCCTTCTTGTTCGGCGGCTCGATCACCTGATTGTAGCTCGGCGTCGAAATGAAGCCCTTGTCACGCGCGTGCTGGTCGAAGCGCGCCAGCGGTGCCGCGTCGTCGAGGCCGAGGAAATCACCGATGCGCTTGACGTTGCCGGGGAAGTCGTCGAGCAAGTCCTCGTACCGCGACTGGATGAGACTGGGCTTGAACAACGTGGCGTGATGCAGCCAGAAATCGAATGCGGTGATGTAACCCTGGGCGAGACGTTCCAGGCTCGAGCAAAGCACGGCGAACATGTTCGAGTTGAAATACTGCATGTAGTTCGACAGGATCACGTCGCAGGGATGGCGCAGCGCGAGAATGATCGGCGCCTGCGGAAACAGTCGATGGATCAGCGGCAGGCGCAGCATGTTCAGCGGGTTCTTGTCGACCAGGCGCTGGCCTTCGCGGCGCGGCGCGACCTTCGCGGTGAGGCTCCAATAGAGCTGGCGCAGTTCCTCGCTTTGGGCCGCGTCGAGCTTGCCTAGATCGTAGGGATAGACCAGGCCGAACCGGCTCATGCGTTCGACCAGGATCTGCAGGAACGCGCGTTCGTCCATCGCCTGCAATAGCGGATGCGCATCGAGCATCTGCTCGAGCATGGTCGTGCCCGAACGCGGGAAGCCGACGATGAATATCGGCGATTCGCGCATCGCCGGTGCCGGCAGGTCCGGCCACGCGGCGAATGCTTCGGCGCTAATCCATTTCGTCGCCGTGTGCAGCGGCTGCGCTGCCGGCTCGAGCAGCTGCGGCAGCGAAGTGCGCACGAGGTCGATCTGCAACGCATGCGCCTGTTCGAGTGCGCGCATCACGGCATCGACGTCGCCCTGTTTGTCGCAGGCCTTGGCCAGGGAAAAATACAGGTTGTCCTGCAGCCACAGATCGGCCTCGCGCGAGTCGCTGCGCGAGCGCAGGCGTTGCTGCCCGGCGATCATGGCCTCGACCACGGCGCGCGCCTGCGCCGGGTCCTTTTCGCGCAGCGCGAGCATCGTGCGCGCGGTGATCGTTTCCTGGCTCAGCGCAGGATCGGCGATCGCTTCCGGCGGCGGCAGGCGCGCGAGCATCGCGCGCGCCTCGTCGAGTTGGTTGACCCGCTCGAACATCATCGCCAGGTGCGCGATCGCGCGCAGGTTGTGCGGATTGTCGGTGAGCAGGCGCTCGAAGATCAGCCTGCCTTGGTTGGAATCGCCGAACTGGGTCATGAGGATCGCCAGTTCCAGCGCCAAGTCGTCGGGCAGATCGGTCCATGTGCGCCATGGTTCGATCAGGCGTTCGGCGATGTTGCGATCGTCGAGGGCGAAGCACATCTGCGCCGCGTAGATGCGCGCGTCGGGTGATTCCGGTTCGAGCGCGTGCGCATCGAGGAAACAATCGCGCGCCTGCGGATAGATGCCGCGCTGCAGGTAGAGGAAGCCCAGGTCCATCAGCGCCGTGTAATAGCGCGGATCGAGTTCGATCGCGCGCCGATAGGCATCCTCGGCCTCGCGCATCTGCCCCGCGCTGCGCAGCGCGGTGCCGAGATTGCTCCAGTGCAACGCTGAGCGCGGCTGCAGTCGCGTCAGTTGGCTGAACGGCGCGACCGCCTCGGTCCAGCGCTCCTGCTCGCGCAGGCACAGGCCGAGCAGGATCAGCCCATCCGGATCGGTCGGCGACTGCCGCAGGAAATCGCGAGTCAGGCGCTCGGCATCTTGTGGCCGCCCGCGGCTCAGGGCGTCATTGATGGCATTGATGGGTAGCGCGGCGATGGACATGCGAAGAATGACGTTCGATGCGGACTGCGGCCGAATCCGCAGCGGCGTATTGTGACGCAGAAGGCGGATGCTTTCACGCGCAGCCGATGCCAAGCTTCTTGCTCGCGGCTATGATCGCGCCGGCGGCGACAGCCACCCGATTCCGGGGAACATCATGCAAGACGGATTTTCCATTCCATCCCTAGGCGATCCCGAGTCGCTGCGCCTCGCTGCGGAGATGACGCGCATCGCCAAGGCCATGGCTGCCTGCGAGGAGGTCGACAGGTTCGCGGCGACGGGTTGGTTGCCGGATCGCTTCTTCGACCAACTCGATGCGTTCCATGTGCTCTACGACAGTTACATCAGGCACAACATCGGCGCGAGCCGGCTGCGCATCCAGTGCCAGGCGGGTTGTGCGCGCTGCTGCCGGCAAGCGGTGCACGGCGTGTATTCATTCGAGATCATCAGTCTCTATCGGCAATTGCGCACACGGCCCGACTATCCAGGCATCCACGATGCATTCCTGCGCCAGGCGAACGAATTCCAGGCGCTCGTGGCAGAAGCAGGTGCAGGTAGCGTTGCCGCGGGCGATGTGCTGCCGCGAGCGCTGCGCGCCTACGCTGCGAAAGGCTACGGTTGTCCGCTGCTGAAGGGGAGTCAGTGCGGTGTCTACGAACATCGCCCGGTATCGTGCCGCATGTATCACAGCCTGACCGACCCGGTCCTCTGCGTCACGCCGCTTGGTCACACCTTCAATCTGGAGCCGCCGGTGGAGGTTGCCGAGATCCTTGCCGGACTGAGCGACCGCCTGGCGTTTCCGTATTCGGAGTTTCTCGCGCAAGGGTTGGTCGTGTTCGCGGCGCGACGGCAATTCAGGCCCTGGGGCCCTGGCTGAAGCACTGGTCGGTTCACCGCTCGCGCAAAAAAAACCGCGCCGGGTGAGCCGCGTGGGTTTCAAAGCAGAATTTCAAGTCGCAGACCAAATGATTTGAATATGAAGGTGCACGCAAAGATCTTTTGTTTGGATCATCCTTAACAATATCGGCACAAGAAAAAAGCCACGCTGGATAAGCGTGGCTTTTGCAAGCTCAATTAAGCAATAAAACTTTCAAAAGAACTGATTGGTCTGAGCGTTTATCTTCCACCACCGTTGCAAAGTTTTATGCATGCATTGTACCCGGCTAAGCAGTCGGCCCCGTTATAGGCCCGGCATGTGTTATATGCTTGCACGCATTGATCTGTACACGAGACGTCCGCTTTTGCGACAGAAATTCCAGATCCAATTCCTGCGCAAAATAATGCCAATGATGCAGCTGCCCAAAATTTTGCTTTCATGAGGGTCTCTCCATAGAGGTGGCGGTCGCATAACCAATATTGCAAGCTGGACCGCGGCGCTTACAAAAGATTAATTTTTGCTGGATACACTGGATTTCAGCGAAGCTAAAGCTTCATAAATGGCTTGCTTCTGTAGGCCGCGAATCTCTCTGTTGCCGATGTATAGGAGGGGGACTGCTCCACCTCCGCGCTTTTCAAAGAGGCCCTCCGCTTCTTTGGATACATCAGTGACGTAATCTTTGTAATTGATATTTCGCGCATCTAGCAATGCCCTCGCCTCTTTGCAGTAAGGGCACGTCGAAGTGCTAAACATCACTACTTCGCTATTGGCTTGAGAATGAAGCGCGTTAAAATCGCCGATCCGAAATGCTGGCTCTGGGAACAGTTGATGATAGGTGCGGACTGCAATAGGTGCGCTATAAAGGCCGACAATAAAGAATAATATCGGCAGAAGCAGCATTCCGACAGTTCTCATTACGCGCATGCTTGTTTTTTGACTTAGAAATATGCGTCGAAAACTACGCTTAAATAATAAATCATGTCAAGTAAATAATTGTGTCAAGTAGTTAAATGAAGCGCAAAAAAAACCGCGCGGGGTAAACCGCGCGGTTTGCAAGAGTTGCTTAAGACGAGCTTAGAACTTGACGGTGATCTTGCCCCAGAAGTAGCGGCCGATCGTGTCGTACGTGCTCGTGTCGGTGTTCGCGTTGATCACGTTGTTCTGGTAGAAGATCGGCGGCTGCTTGTCACCCACGTTGTCGACACCAACCTGCACCATCGTATTGATCGGCTCGATGTTGTAGCCGAACGAGATGTTGTGGTACAGCATCGAACCGTACTTGAACGGCGAACCGATGTAGGCATCGCCGCCGGCATTTTTGCCACCGTCGACGGTGGCCGAGCTGCCGCCGAAATTCGGCGTGGCAAAGCCCACCGCGATACGGCCGATGTAGCGCATCTGCCACGAAGCCGAGAACGAACCCCAGTTCCAGTCCAGCGAGGTGAGGCCGCGCCAGCGAGCGAAGTTGCCGTAGGTCTTGTCGAAGTGACCGGCGTAGCCCGTGGTTACGTCACCCTGGGTGATGTTGTAGGCCTGGATGTAGGTCGCCTTCGCCTCGACGCGGAAGTTACCGAACGCGGTTTCCGGCAGACGATATGCTGCGCCAACGTCGACGCCCTTCGTTTCCAGCGTGCCCGAGTTGAACGGCGCTTCGTAGATGAAGTTGATCAGGCCGGCCGGGGTGCGCGTCACCAGCGAGCAGGTCGGGCCGACTGGGGTGGTGCCCGAGCCGTAGCACTTGTTGAGGATGGTCTGTGCCGTGCCGGTGCCGGCCACGATCAGGTTGTTCAGCACGATGCGGTAGTAGTCCGCATTGATCGACAGGCCGGGCAGCCAGTTCGGATCGTAGACGAAGCCGTAGTCGTAGGACTTGCCGTTCTCCGGCAGCAGCTGCGAATTCGTGCCGAAGTTCTGGTTGGCGTACTGCGAGCCGACGACGATGCCCGAGACCTGGCAGGTACCGGAAGAGGCGCAGTTCGGGTGCAGCGGATCGACTGCGGTCGGCGAATCGCTGGACGGACCGCCGTACAGGTTGGTGACGGTCGGCGCGCGGAACACCTTCGACACGGTGGCGCGGACGAGCAGGTCCTCGATCGGCTTGTACTCGAGCGCGACCTTCCAGTTGCTGGTGCTGCCGAACAGGTTGTACTTCGAATAGCGGTCGCCGATGTCGAGAGTCAGGGAGTGCACGAACGGCGCATCCTTGAGGATCGGCACGAGCAACTCGGCGTACGCTTCCTTGACGTTGTAGCCGCCCTGGGTCGGTGCGCTGCAGATCGATTGCGGGCCCGAGCAGGTCAGATCGGCGGGATTGATCAGTACCGCCGAGTCGACGACGTTGTTGATGTACTGCTTGGAATAGGACACACCGGCAGCTGCGCCGACGTCGCCGGCCGGCAGGCTGAACAGCGAGCCGCTGACACCGGCGTCAGCCGACTTGTATTGATAGTTGAGATGCGAAGCTGTCGTCAGCTTGGCGCTGTTGAGCAGCTTGATCGTGTTCGGATCGTAGATGTTGAAGATATTGATCGGATCGCAGGCGAGCGTGGTGCAGTTGAAGTTCGACGCAATCTTGGAATAGTTGATGTAATTCGCGTTCGACCTGAGCTGCGCCAACTTGCCATAGTTGAAGTCGGTGAACCACGACCAGCCCGTGTCGCCGAACGTACCCTTCAAGCCGACAGTCGCCAAGTCATGGGTGCTGGAGAAGTGGGTCTGGCGGTTACCGAGGCTGGACAGACGGGTACGGAATTCGGCCGAGTTCGCTTTGAACGAGGCCAAGCTGAATTCCTGACCGAACGGGTTGTAGTACTGGTTCGCCGGGATGATCATGCCGTCCGTGCCGGTATCGAGCGGCACCGGCGCGATCTGCTGCGCGGAAACGGTCTTGTTATGGAAGACCTCCATGAACGCTTCGACGCTGTCGGTCAGCTTGTAGTTGCCAAGTGCGAACAGGCCGGTACGCTCGGACGGCGTCTGATCGTAGTTGCCGACCGCCTGGAAGTTGAATGCGTCGGTACCCTTGTAGCAGCGGTAATCGCTGGGCGAGGTGCCGGTCGTACCCGGAAGGCGGGTGACGCTATAGGTCTTCGTGGCGGAGCTGAGCGAGCAGCCCAGCGCCGGTCCGATCGGGTTGCCGGCAGGCAGGTTGATGCGGCCATTCGGCGTACGGCTCGAACCGCCGTGAATCACGTAGCCCGTGCTGTACTTGTACAGCGCGTCGTGCGAATAGGCACGGTTGGCCGCGGACACCGGATCGGCCTTGTTGTAGTTGATGCCGAGGATGATGCTGCCCTTGTCGGTCGACTGGCCGAACATGGCGTGATAGGCGCGGCGCGAGCCGTCATCATGATCGGTGATGCCGTAGTCGGCACCGACTTCTGCGCCCTGATAGTTGGTGCGCGTGATGATGTTGACCACGCCGGCGACCGCGTCGGAACCGTAGACGGCCGAAGAACCGTCGCTCAGCACTTCGATGCGCTCGACCGCGGAGGTCGGGATGATGTTCAAGTCTTGCAACTGGGTCGGGATGCGATGACCGTTGATCAGCAGCAGCGAACGGTTGGAACCGAGGCCGCGCAGCGAGATCGTCGACGCACCGGTACCGCCGCCGTTGTTGACGTTCGGGTTGGTGGCATTACCGGCGATCGACGGCAGCTGCTGGACCAGGTCGCCGAGCGTGAGCTTGCCGGACTTTTCGATCGCGGCGTGGTCGATGGTGAGAACCGGGTTGGCGGTTTCCATGTCGACGCGGCGGATGTTCGAACCGGTAACGACGATGGTTTCGAGGTTCTGGCTCTTCTTGTCGCCAGTGTCGGCGTTCTGCGCTTGGGCAGTCGTGGCGATGCCTGCGGTGGCCACCGCGCCCATCGTGAGGGCGAGGCGTACCGAGGAGGATAGCTTGTTGATTTCGTTGAGTTTCATACACTCTCCAACGTCAGGGTTGATCTTTCGGGACAAAATAAATTTCTCCCCGTCCTGGGGAAAAAGCACACACGAACACGCCTACGCGCAATTTCGATAACACCGGATACTAGCAACAAATCCTTAACAAGGAAACATTCAAGGCGCAGACGGGACTCCCGTTCGGTTTCGATTCAGAGATGTATCGGCCTGTGCACACGCGCAAAAAAAAGCCCGCGTGTCCGTTGCCGGACACGCGGGCCGATGCTGCAGCAGATGTTTCTTAGAACTTCACGGTCACGCGACCCCAGTAGTAGCGGCCAATCGTGTCGTAGGTGTTGACGTCGGTGTTGGCGTTGGTCACCGCCTGATAGAAGAACGGCGGCTGCTTGTCGCCGACGTTGTCGACGCCCACGTCAATGCGGGTCTTGAGCGCCGACAGGTTGTAGCCGACCGAAACGTCGTTGCGTGTCCACCCGCCGACGTGATAGTTGCCGAGGGCGAAAACGTGCACGCGGCTCTGGTAACGCTGACGCCACGAAGCCGAGAAATCGCCCATCGACCAGTCGATGCTGCCGAGCGCGCGCCAACGGGCGAAGTTGCCGTACTGCGAGTTGTAGCCGCCGGCGACATGGGTGACGACCGCCGAGCCCGTGCCCGTCGGGACGGTGTTGTCGTACTTGTTGTAGTACGTGGCCTGCAGGCCGAAACGGAAGTTGCCGTACGGTGTTTCCTGCAGACGGTAGCTCGCACCGAAGTCGGCGCCCGCGGCATCGAGGCGACCGAGGTTGGTGTAGGCGACGCCGGAAATGCTGTCGATCTGGCCCGAGGAGAAGTTGATGAACTTGCAGAACGGGTTGCTCTTGTCGGCGAAGCAGAAGTTGGCGATGGTCTGACCAGTCGGACGCACGATCAGGTCGGTCAGGTAAACGCGCCACAGGTCGGCGCTGACGCTCAGGCCTTCGATCCAGTGCGGGTCGTAGACGAAGCCATAGTCGAAGGTCGAGCCGACTTCCGGCTTGATCGGCTGGCCGGCCACGTTGGCGCCGGAGAACAACACCTGCACCTGGTTGCCGTTGGACGAGCCGAAGCCCGCGCCCGGTGACACGTAGTTGTCGTACGAGCTCTGCAGGGCGGCCGAGGTCTCGGTCAGGTTCGGCGCACGGAACACCTTGGAGACCGTACCGCGCAACAGCAGGTCTTCGAGCGGCTTGTACTCGATCGCCGCCTTCCAGTTATTGGTGCTGCCGAAGCTCGAATACTTTGAGTAACGATCGCCGAGGATCAGGTTCAGGCTGTTCGCGAACGGCGCGTCCTTGAGAATCGGCACGAGCACTTCGGCATAGGCTTCTTTGACGTCGTAGTTGCCGCTGAACGGCGAGGTACACGTTTCTGGAATACCGCCGCAACGACCGCCGTTGTGCGGGTCTGCCACGGTAGCCTGGTCGGCGTCGTTCTCGACGTACTGCTTGCGGTAGCTCAGGCCCGCGGCCATGCTGACGTTGCCGGCCGGCAGCGCGAACAGATCGCCGTTGGCGCTGACGTTGGCTTGGCGCTGGATCTGCAGCGCGTGGTAGTGCAGGGTGCTGCCGTAGTACTTCTGCAGCAGCGTCGCCGTGTTCGGATCGCTCTGATCGAGGATGTCGAGGCAGGTGGTGTTGCTCAGGCCGGCACTGACCGGCGTGCAGTTCGCACCGAGCGCGCCCGACTGCGTGATCGCCGCGGCATTGAGGTAACCGGAGCGCGTGCGGTTGGCGCTGAACTTGCCGAAGCCGATGTTCGCGTCCCACTGCCAACCGGTATCGAGCAGGTTGCCGCCGAGACCGGCCGTGACCTGATTGTTTTCCGTGTTGTAGGCCTGGTGACGCGGGCCGAGCGCCACGAGACGCAGCGAAGCATTTTGCGCGCTCTTGGTGCCGATGTCGATGCCGAACGGGTTGTACGGGTTCTTCGAGGAAATCAGCAAGCCCGTGCTGAACAGGCTGACAGGTACCGAAGCGATCTGGAACGCCGAATCGGTCTTGTTGTACAGCAGGTTCATGTAGGCTTCGACCGAATCGGTCAGCTTGTACGAGCCCTTGACGAACGCGTTGGTGCGCTCGGACGGGGTCGAAATCAGGTTGATAGCGGCGAAGTTGTAGAGGTCGCCGAGGCCGGCGGAGCTGCCGCCCTGGAAGCAGCGGAACCCCTTCGGAATGCCGTTGCCGCCTGGCGCGTTCGGATCGAGCGTGCCGCCCGGTACGCCGCCGCCTTCGGCGACGTTCGGACAGCCGGCAAATGCAGGGGCGCGGATGAAGCCGGTCGGCGCCGAAGTGGAGCCGGTGAAGCCGACGACACCGGTGACGGCGTTGCGCGTGTACGAGTAGCGGCTGTAATCGCGCAAGCCGGCGAGAATCTGGTCTTGCTTGTTGTAGTCGATGCCGGCCATGACGCTGCCGCGCTCGCCGGTTTGGCCGATCGTCAAGTTGAAGCCTTTGCGCTGGCCGTCGTCGCGGTCGGAGATGCCGTACTGGCCGCTGACTTCCACGCCCTGATAGTTCTTACGCGTGATGATGTTGACCACGCCGCCGATTGCGTCGGAGCCATAGATCGCCGAGGCGCCGTCGGTCAGCACTTCGATGCGCTCGATCATGTTGGCCGGAATGGCGTTGACGTCCGCGGTGGTGCCGCCAATCTGCAGGCGACGGCCGTCGATGAGGACGAGGGATCGCACAGAACCGAGGCCGCGCAGCGACACGTTGGCCTGGCCGTCACCGCCGCCGTTGTTGACGTTGGTGTTGTTGGCATTGCCCGCGATCGCAGGCAGGTCCTGCACGATGTCGCCAAGGGTGGTCTTGCCCGATTTCGAAATCGCGGCGCGGTCGATCGTGATGACCGGGTTCGCCGTTTCCATGTCGACACGGCGGATGTTCGAGCCGGTGACGACGATGGTCTCGAGGCTATGGCTCTTCTTCTCGCCGGAATCGGCATTCTGCGCGGCGGCGGTGCCGACTGCGGCTACGGCGCCGATCGCGAGGCCAAAACGGACGGCCGAGACCAGCTTATTGGTGTTGTAATTCATGTATCTACGCTCCCCAACGGGTGAAGTGAAAATTCATCGAAATAGCACCCTGCCGGAAAACTCCGGAACTGGACCGAGCAGGGGGCATACGAATTTTAGATGTTAGCAACAAATATTTAACAATGGAACAAATTTTCTTTCATTTACTTACACTCGCGCATAAATTGTGGAGACCATCTCGACACGATGGATTGGCGAAAAGGGTGGTTGGCGGCGACGCTATCGCTTAGGCCGGCAATGAGCGCGGCCGCTTAGAGGCGATGCGAGGAAAGCTGCGTCGGGCGTCGCCAGCGGCGGCGACAGGATCAGAGATCCTGGTGGTACTGCACGTAAGGCACGCGCGCCTGGCTCGATTCGATTTCGCGCGAGACAGGGCCGTTATTGAGATAAGGCAGGTTGCCGGAAGACCACAGGTTTTGCGTGCCGAAGCGGAACATGCCGCTCCAGGGCGTGCGCCAGGAGATGCCGAGGTCGACTCCGGTCAGGCGCGAACTGGCTGCACTGGTGCCGAGGGCATCTGTCGGGCTGAGCACATGACCGGTCACATCCCCACCGAACGAGCCGTACTGCACGCCGAAACTGACCGCGGCCAGGTTGAGGCTGGTCAGCGGCGTGGTCGTGCCGGGGACAGAGAGCTGGATACGGCCAAGGCTGGCGCCGAAGTTGAGCGACTGGTCATCGTCGAGGCGGAAGCGGCCAAGCGCATTGACCTGCGAGCTTTGCGCGTCCAGCAGCGAATAACCGGACAGGCCGAGCGGCGACAACGGGTTGCCCAAACCGGCAAGTCCGTAGCTGGGGGCGCTGTAGGCACTGGCCGTATTGTCGTGGTGCAGCCAAGCCATGTCGTAGCTCAGGCCGAGCTCGATGCTGTCGGACGGGAACCAGGCCGAGCCGAGGCGGAAGTCACCGCCACGCGCCAACGCGCTGGGACCCAAGCACGCAGTCGCAGATGCGCAGCCTGCGGTGAGCGGCGCCTGCAGTGCGGAGCGACTCAGGCTGACTTGCGCATTGGCATTGTTGCCGATGCGCATCAGCAGACCGCCGGAGACGAGGTTGGTGACGTCGATCAGCCGCCATTCGCTCGCACCGCCGATCTGCGGCGACTTGGGCAGGGTAGGGTTGTGATTGCTGCCGGCCGAAACCAAGGTCAGGATGCGGCCGTCGGGGGTGCTCCAGAGCGGAACGGCACGCGCATCCGATCCGCCGAGCAAACTGCTCGAGCCGAGCATTTGTTCAAGCAGTTGCGGTGCGGGTTGCGGCGACTGGAGATGCGCAGGCGCAGGCGACTGCGCGACGCCGGCGAGCGGCATCGAAGCAGTCAGCATCAGGGCGAGCAGTTTGCGCATGAAATCCGGCTACCGGTTCCGGTGGTTAAAGAGTATTCACTTCCAGCTTTAGTTCCCTGCCGCAGTTGGCAAAACCACATGTTCGGCAGCCACCCGATGCTATCTCATTTATGAAAACCTAACAATCATTTTCCACCATTTGTGCGGAATGGATCACGTTCCATTGCGCGCGGGCAATCGCAGCCGTGGCAAACTCGCGCGCCTGGCGGCCGGTTTCTTAAGCTGCCACCCTGAATTCTTCCCGCATGAAGCTTCCCTTACGCCCGCAATCGCGACGGCGACGCTGGCCGCGCCGCCTGGCTGTGACTGCACTTGCGATGCTGGCGTTGACCTGGCTGCCGGTGCTGATGCTGCGTTTCGCCTCGCCGTCGACCTCAGCGTTCATGGTCGAACGCCGCATCCAGGCTTGGCGTGACGGAGAGGGTGGCTTCGCTTTGAAGCAGCGCTTCGTGCCGCTGACGCAGATGTCGCCGGAACTGCCGATCGCGCTCGTCGCGGCGGAAGACCAGAAGTTTCCGCTGCACCACGGCTTCGACCTGCAAGCGATCGGCGAGGCGATGGACGATGCAGACGAGGGCGCGCGCTTGCGCGGCGCGAGCACGATCTCGCAACAGACCGCGAAGAACCTGTTCCTCTGGAACGGGCGCAGTTTGGTGCGCAAGGCGCTGGAGGCATATTTCACCGTGCTGATCGAGCTGACTTGGCCGAAAGCGCGCATCCTCGAGGTCTACGCGAACATCGCCGAATTCGGCGACGGCATCTATGGCGCCGAGGCGGCAGCGCGGCAATTCTTCGGCAAGCCTGCGCGCGACCTGAGCGTTCGCGAATCTGCTCTGCTTGCCGCAAGCCTGCCCAACCCGGTGAAACTGCACGTCGACGCGCCGTCGGCCTACATGCTGCGCCGCGCGGCCTGGATCGAGCGACAGGTGCGCCAGCTTGGCGGCCCGGCCTACCTCGCCCACTAGGTGCTGGACGCGGCGTGCCGCGGTGTCGATCGTTACGCGCTTCGGCTAGCATTCGATCATCCGGTTCAGTCTGCGCGATTTCCCTGCATGGCCAAGCTCAGCGTCGTCGTCCCCGCGTACAACGAAGGTGAAAGCCTGCGCGAGTTCCATGCGCGGCTTGCCGCCGTCTTTGATCAGCTCGCCGGCAAGCTCGACATGCAGTGTGAGGTGCTCTATGTCGACGACGGCAGCCGCGATGACACCTATGCGGTGATGAGCAGCCTGCGCGAAGCCGATGCGCGTGTGGCCACGCTCAAGCTCGCGCGCAACTTCGGCAAGGAACTCGCGCTGACCGCCGGACTCGACGCGGCCGATGCGGACGCCGTCGTCGTCATCGATGCCGACCTGCAGGATCCGCCCGAACTGATACCGAAATTCATCGGACTGTGGCGCGAAGGTTACGATGTCGTCTACGGCACGCGCTCCACGCGCGCGGGCGAGACGCCGCTGAAAAAATTCACCTCGGCCGCGTTCTATCGGGTCATGGAAAGGCTCAGCGCCACGCCGGTGCCGCGCGACACCGGCGACTTCCGCCTCATGAGTCGGCGTGCACTCGAAGCGCTCAAGCGCCTGCGCGAACGCCAGCGCTTCATGAAGGGCCTGTTCACCTGGATCGGCTACAAGCAGAAGTCGATCGTCTACGAGCGCGATGCGCGCTTTGCCGGCGAAAGCAAGTTCAATTACTGGCGCCTGTGGAATTTTGCGCTCGAGGGCATCACCTCGTTCTCGACTGCGCCACTGAAGCTGGCGACATACGTGGGCCTCGGCACGGCGGCGCTGGCTTTTGTCTACGCGGTGTGGGTGTTCGGCAAGGCGCTGCTGCTCGGTGACCGCGTGCAGGGCTATCCCACGCTGATGCTCGTGATCCTGTTTCTCGGTGGCGTGCAGCTGATGGCGCTCGGCATGATCGGCGAATACCTCGGGCGCATGTACATCGAAACCAAGCAGCGGCCGCTGTATCTGATCGACGAGCTGATTGCTGCATCACAATTGGAGAGTGCATCGGCGGGAAATGCACAGCGCCAAGCCGCTGCCGAAAGCGTAAACTAGCTCCAAGCGGAACGAAGAGCTATTCCATTGCTGAGGGAGTACTCCGATGCGTATCGTCAAGCAATTGATCGAAGACAAACGCGAGATTTATTCGATCGGCCCCGACCAGCCCGTACTCGCGGCGATCCAGCTCATGGCCGACAAGTTCGTCGGCGCGCTGCTCGTGATGCGCGGCGAGGAACTGCTCGGCATCGTTTCCGAGCGTGACTATGCGCGCAAGGTCATCCTCAAGGGGCGTTCATCGAGCGACACGCCGGTGCGCGACATCATGACCGCGAACGTGATCAGCGTGGCGCCCGGCGACACTGTGCATCGCTGCATGCGCGTGGTCACCGACAAGCACATCCGCCATCTGCCCGTGGTCGAGAATGGCAAAGTCGTCGGCATGCTTTCGATCGGCGATCTGGTCAAGGCCGTGATCGACGATCAGGCCGAACAGCTCGAGCAGTTGCAGAGATACATTTCCGGATAGATACTACGATCTCATTCGTACTATTTCCTTCGTAGTTTTCGATGGGGAGTGTGAAATGAGATCGCGTTCTGGACCGAAAATGTTTTGCGCCGTGATGCTGACAGCGGCAATGATGACGGTTTTGCCGCTCCGCGCGGCGGATCTGTACGTAACCCCGTCGTCGGCCGCGCAGGATTCACTGATGCTGTCGGCGCGACCCGGCGAGTACTACTACAACCTCGGCGCCGATGCGGTTCGCCACAAGGACTATCCGCATGCCGTGGAGATGTACCAGGTTGCCGCTTCGTGGGCGTACAAGACGGCCGAATTCAACCTTGGTGTGATCTATGCGCGCGGCGAAGGCGTAGCAGTCGACATGCCGCGCGCAATGGCGTGGATGACGCTCGCGGCCGAGCGCAACGACAAGCAATACGTCGAGGCGCGCAACTTGATCGCGATGCAGCTCGACAAGCAAGGCCTGGCACAGGCCGAGCGGATCCTGCAGGAACTGCTTCCTAGCTACGGTGATGCCGTTGCGCTACCGCGTGCGAAATTGCGCTGGCGCGAGGTGCGCGACAGCGCCACGGGGTCGCATCTCGGAGCCGAGAACGGGCCGGTTTCGGTCGGCAATCTCAATCAGCGCTACATTCCCACGCCGGGCAAACAAGGAAATTCTTCGCCGACGCCGATGGATTCGGGCCGCGACATCACCGGCACCACAGGCATTGATGGCACGATCGCGTACCGCGAGCTGCGTTCCACGGACAACCCCTACGATCCGCACCTGCAACAAGGCGTGGCGACAGTCGGGGAACCGACCACCGTCGGCGAAAGCAAGCCGGGTCAAAAGAACAACGGCGACTCGCCGCGGAACGACGAGCAGGGCAAGCAGTAGTACGCCTCTTTCGCGGCTCCGGAGGACATGGTTATGCAACAGCGGCTTCCCACGTTTTTTGCGGCGGTATCGGTTTGATCGTTGCGGCAGCATTTTCAATGCCTGGGTGAGTGACGGGTTCCCGACTGCACCGGAAGGTTCCGTGGCCGCATCGGCGCGACCGGGGCAGTACTATTTCGAACTCGGCGTGGCCGCGGTGCGCAACCGCGACTAAACCCTAGCCGCGGGACTACGCCTCCACCGCGCTCGCGTGCTCGCGCGTGGCCGCAAAGGTGATGTCGGGCCAGCGTTCTTCGGTCAATTGCAGATTCACGCGTGAAGGCGCGATGTAGACCAGTTCTCCGGCCGCGTCGAGGGCGAGATTCGGTGCCGCTTTCTCGCGGAATTCTTCGAGCTTCTTCGCGTTATCACACTTGATCCAGCGCGCGGTGACGACGTTGACGTTCTCGAACGTCGACTCGACGCCGTACTCGTCCTTCAAACGATACGCCACGACGTCAAACTGCAGTACACCGACCGCGCCGAGAATCAAATCATTCGACATCAGCGGGCGGAAGAACTGGGTCGCGCCTTCCTCGGACAATTGCGCCAGCCCTTTCTGCAACTGCTTCATCTTGAGCGGATCGCGCAGGCGCGCGCGGCGGAACAATTCCGGCGCGAAGTTCGGAATGCCGGTGAACGCGAGCGCTTCGCCTTCGGTGAATGTGTCGCCGATCGAGATCGTGCCGTGGTTGTGGATGCCGATGACGTCGCCCGGATAGGCCTTCTCGACGATGTCGCGGTCGCTGGCCATGAAAGTTAGCGCGTTGGCGAGTTTCAATTCCTTCGCCGTGCGCACGTGGAACGCCTTCATGCCTGCGCTGAACGTGCCCGAGCAGATGCGCATGAACGCGACGCGGTCGCGATGCATCGGGTCCATGTTCGCCTGGATCTTGAACACGAAGCCGGTGAGCGGGCTCTCCGTCGCCTCGACCGAACGCGTCGTCGCGGCGTGCGAGGACGGTGCCGGCGCGTGCTCGACGAAGAAATCGAGCAGCAACTGCACGCCGAAATTGTTCACCGCCGAACCGAAGAACACCGGCGTCTGCTTGCCGGCGAGATATTGTTTCAGATCGAACGGATGCGAAGCGCCCTGCACGAGTTCGAGCTCGTCGCGTAGTTCGCGCAGCATGTCCGCGCCGATCTTGGCTTCGAGCGCGGGATCGTCGAGCGAGGCGAAGATGGTCGAGTCCTGGCGCGTGAAATTGCGCCCCGGCTCGAACACATGCACTTCGCCCGTGAGCAAGTGATACACGCCTTTCAGGCGCGAACCCATGCCGATAGGCCAAGTGATCGGCGCGCACTGGATTTTCAGAATCGATTCGACTTCGTCGAGCAGTTCGATCGGCGCGCGGCCTTCGCGGTCGAGTTTGTTGATGAAAGTCATTATCGGGGTGTCGCGCAGGCGGCACACGTCCATGAGCTTGATCGTGCGTTCCTCGACGCCCTTGGCGCAGTCGATCACCATCAGCGCCGAATCGACCGCGGTCAGCACGCGGTAGGTGTCCTCGGAGAAGTCCGCGTGGCCCGGTGTGTCGAGTAGGTTGACGACGCGGCCCTCGTACGGGAACTGCATCACCGACGAGGTGACCGAAATGCCGCGCTCCTTCTCGAGCGCCATCCAGTCCGAAGTCGCGTGCTTGGCCGCCTTGCGCGACTTGACGCTGCCGGCCATCTGGATCGCGCCGCCGAACAGCAACAGCTTTTCGGTCAGCGTGGTCTTGCCCGCGTCGGGATGGGAGATGATGGCGAACGTGCGCCGGCGGCGGGTTTCGTCGATGTGATTCATGTCTTTGTGCTGCCATCCCGGCGCAAGCCGGAATCCATCTTGCTTTCGGCTCAAAGACGAAAAGCGAAGATAAAATGGATGCCGGCCTTCGCCGGCATGGCGAATTCAGGCCATTCGCCGGAATGGCAAAGGGGATGCGGACGGGGCGCGCATTATAGCCGCAGCGCGGCTACGGCGTCCCGCCCACGCTCATGCCTTCCTCCGGGGTGAGGATTTTGCCGTCCGCGCCGACGAGTTGGATCGGCACCGCCAGCATCGTCATGTCCGCATTGCGCTGGACGACGAAGTGCAGGTGCGGCCCGTTCGTGTAACCCGTGTCGCCCGATAGCGCCAGCACCTGTCCAGCGCGCACCTGGTCGCCGACCTGGACGCGCGCGCTTTCGAGCTGTAGGTGAGCGTATACGGCCATCGTGCCGTCGGCATGCACGATGCGCACGTTGTTGGCGCGGTCGCCGTACTTGTCCATATCGAGGCCGTTGCCGTAGTAGTCGTTGTCGACCGTCATGACGATGCCGTCGCGTGCGGCGAGCACCGGCGTGCCTTCGGGCATGCCGAAGTCGACGGCGTACTTGTTCTGCGCCTCGGTATGGCTGAACTTGCCGCCGAAGGCCTGGTTGACGCGAAGCTTAAGGTTGGCCGGGAACGGCAGCGCGTAGCGCGCGCTCTCGTCGGGTGCCGCGCGAAAATCGCCGGGCATGTAAGTGTATTTGTAGCCGTAACGGAAGCCCGCCGCCGGGTTGGTCGCGACGATGTGCAGTGCGCGCGTCTCGCTGCGGCCGGGCAGCACCACGCGTGCCGGCAGCACCTCGGGCTCGGTGCGCACGTTCTTCGCGTCGGTGACGTTGATCTCGACCGTGATCGGGCCGCCCGTGCTGTTGACGAAAACGATCGTACGATCCTCGTCCGTTCCGTCCTCGCGCGAGCGCAGCAGCGGTTGCGCATCCGTGTGTACGAGTGTGGATTTCACTCCCGGCGTATTGTCCGGCGGCTTGACGTCGGTGAAGTGCACGATGCCCTGCGCATCGGTGTACTGGTACATGTGCTTGGCATGGGCCGTCACGATAAGGCCGGCGAGCGCGAATGCGAATGTCGCCAGGGACAGTTTCGAGGCACGTTTCGTCTGCACTTGCGACTCCGCCAGAAAACCTGGGCTAGGGCTTCGCGGGCGCCCCATGCAGCCCGTTCCACAGCACGTCGAGCAACTCGCCTTTCGGGTCTTCGTCCTGTTCCCAGTACATGATGCCACCCAAGTGATTCGACCGGACAAAGGCGATTTTCGCTTTCAGTGCCTGCGGGTCTTCGTAACTGACGAAGTGCCGCGTCTTTTCGTTCCACAAGAACGGTGCCTGTGCTTCGGCATCCCAGCGGCGCTGATAGCCATTCTTGTCGATGTAGTCGGACCCGAGCACTTTCCAGCCCCGGTACGCGACGAAATGGCCGTAGTGCTGGTACAGGCCATCGTGTGCCGGGTCCACTTCGGCGAATTCGCGCCCGTAGAACGCGGCGCCGATCACCAGCTTGTGCGCAGCGACACCGGCGGCGAGAAACTGCTTCACCGCGCGGTCGGTCGTGCGCGCGGTCGGCGGGGTCAATGCCGACGCATGCAAGCCACTGTGGTGTCCGGTAGTCGGGGTCAGGCCGTTGACGAAGTCGTAGGTCATCATGTTGAACCAGTCGATCTGCCGGTCGACGCCGGCGAGATCGATGTGGTCGACGAACTCCCCATCGGCGATGGCAATGCTCAATGTATAACGGTCCGCGTCGTGGCGGCCTTCGAGCGCGGATGCTTCGTCGAGCCGGGCGCGAACTTCCGCAAGCAGCGCGGTGAAATTCGCGCGATCCCGTTCGCTCGACGCGATTCCGCTTTCGTGGTGGCCGGGATATTCCCAATCCACGTCGAGTCCGTCGGCATGCTGCGCGCGAAGCATGGCCGCGGCGCTGCGTGCAAAACGCTGGCGGCCCTGCGCGGTCGCGGCGGCTTCGGAAAATCCACCGGAGCCCCAGCCGCCGACCGAAATCATCACGCGCAGGCGCGGATGGTCGGCTTTCAGCGCGAGAATGCGCTGCAGACGGGGAATCGCCTTGTCGTCCAGCGTCACCTCGCCGTCGTGCACCCCGGCGAAGGCGAAGATCAACGTGTCGACCTTGCCGGGATCCCAGCGGTCGTCGGCATTGCGCGCGCCGACGTAGCCGACGATGCGATAGTCCTGTGCGTGCGCATGCAGCACGAAGCCGAGCAGCAGCGCGGCGAAAATCCGGTTCAGAGGGGTCAGCATTCGATGACGTTCACGGCGAGGCCGCCGCGACTCGTTTCCTTGTATTTGTCCTGCATGTCGCGTCCGGTGTCACGCATCGTCTTGATGACCTTGTCGAGCGAGACCCGATGCTTGCCGTCGCCGCGCAAGGCCATGCGTTGCGCATTGATCGCTTTGACTGCACCCATCGCGTTGCGTTCGATGCACGGAATCTGCACGAGGCCGCCGATCGGATCGCAGGTGAGGCCGAGGTTGTGTTCCATGCCGATCTCGGCGGCATTCTCGACTTGATAAATATTGCCGCCGAGCACGGCGGTGAGGCCGCCCGCGGCCATTGAGCAGGCCACGCCGACTTCGCCCTGGCAGCCGACTTCGGCGCCAGAGATCGAGGCGTTCTCCTTGTAGAGAATGCCGATCGCGCCGGCGGTCAACAGGAAATCGACGATGCCGGCGTCGTTCGCGCCGGGAGCGAAGCGCTCGTAATAGTGCAGCACGGACGGAATGATGCCGGCCGCGCCGTTGGTCGGTGCGGTGACGACGCGGCCGCCGGCGGCATTTTCTTCGTTGACCGCGAGCGCATACAGATTGACCCAGTCGAGGATCGTCAACGGATCGCGCAGCGCCGCTTCGGGCCGGTTGCGCAATTCCTCGGCCAGCGTCGGCGCGCGGCGCAGCACCTTCAGTCCGCCCGGCAGCGTGCCTTTTTCGCGCATACCGCGCGCGACGCAATCGGCCATCGCCTTCCAGATCGTCAGAAGGCCGCTACGCACCTCGGCTTCGCTGCGCCAGACCTTTTCGTTCTCGAGCATCAGTTGCGCGATCGTCTTGCCCGACTCCGCGCAGAGCTTGAGCAATTCATCGCCCGACGAAAATGGGTAAGGCAGCGGCGTAGCATCGGGCACGATCTTGTCGTCGGCTGCCTCATCGGTGTTGACGACAAAGCCGCCGCCGACCGAGTAGTAATCGCGCGTCGCGATCACTTCGCCTTGCGCGTCGAACGCGGTGAAACGCATGCCGTTGGTGTGGAACGGCAGCTTCTGGCGCTTGTTCATGACCAGATCGGTTTTTTCGTCGAACGCAATATCGTGCTTGCCGAGCACGCGGATCTTCTTCGCCTCGCGGATGCGTTTGAGGCGATCGGGAATCGAATCGGGATCGATCTTGTCCGGCCACTCGCCCTCGATGCCGCAGAGCAGGGCCTTGTCGGTGCCGTGGCCGCGCCCGGTCAGCGCGAGCGAACCGAATACCTCGGCGCGGATGCGCGCGACGCGGGCGAGGTCGCCCTTTTCTTCGAGCCAGCGCGTGCAGAAGCGTGCAGCCGCACGCATCGGCCCGACTGTGTGCGAGGACGAGGGACCAACGCCGATCTTGAACAGGTCGAAAACGCTGACGGCCATGGCTATTCCGGAAGGTTGCGGCAACGTCCGCGTTGCAGCCATCGCCGCTGTGCGGCGCGGCTGAACTTGGACAGAAAGCGGATTTGCCCGCTGCGCTATTCTAGCTCAATGCCCAAGATCACCATGCCATGCGCCTGATCCTTTTCCAACGTGACGACTGCCACCTCTGCGACCTTGCGCTCGCGGTGCTGGCGCAGGCGCGGCTACCGGCATTCGAAAGCGTGTTCGTCGATGACGATGCGCAACTCGAAGCGCGCTACGGCGAGCGCGTGCCCGTGTTGCGCGATGAGGATTCGGGCGAGGAGATCGGCTGGCCGTTCGACGCGGCGGCGGTCACGCGTTTCCTTGCGCGTTGATTTGCACGATGCTCAATCGACGACGCGCAGATGCACGTCGTCGAGCCAAGCCGTGCCGCGGTCGCTGAGGACGGCGGCGATCTCGACTTCGAGGGCGCCGGAGGGGACCGGGGTGCGCAAGGTGATCTTGCGGAAATCCTGCGTGCCCGTCACCGACGGCGCCGACCGGCGCGGATTCGGCACGCCTCCAGTGAAAGTCAGCGTCAATTGCCAGCCGTGTGGACCGACATTGTCCGTCTTCGTCTGCGCGGTCAGCTCGATCGTGTGGCCGGCGTAGGCGGCGATCGGAACGTTCTGCGCTATCAGTCCGTACACCTGCTCGCGGGTTCGCTCGATGCGGAAACTGGCGGCACCCGTGGCGCTCACGTCGTGGTCGATCGCGAACTTGTAGGACGGGGGGCCGGCGTGCTGGCTCTGGGTCCAGCCTTCGATGGCGCCGTCGGCACCGAGGCCGGCTTCGAAATCCGGATTGCGCAGTGCGATCGAGCCCGGCAACTCGACATAGGCCGGGGCTTCCGTGTGACCGACGCAACCCGCCAACGCAACCGAAGCCGCGCCGATCAATCCGGCAAATCGCATCGTGATTCCCCTTGGGTTCGAATCTGGCGGAAGCAGTATGCCATCAACCGCTCGGCTGCCGGCCACGCAGCCGGGCGAGGATGGCCGCGCGCGCCTCGCGCAAAATCGAGTCGCGATCGAGGCTGGCCACGATGTCGGCCACCGCGCGCTTGGCGCCGCCTTCGCCCCAGGACTTGCCCTGCACGAGATACTTCTCTGCCGCGCGGCCGACAAGCTCGGTGGCGTACCAGGCCAGCGCGCCCTGTGCGCCGGCGGTGACGAGGGTAGTCAGGCCGGCGCTCACGCCCTTGAGCGCACTCGACACCAGATGCACGCCCCAGATCGCGCCCATCAGCGCGGCAAGCTGCGCGCAGATCGTCGCGATCAGCGTGCCGGCTTCGCTGCGCGTCAATGGCATTCCGTATACTTTTCCCAAATGCAGCACGAGAGCGATGTCGAGCGACGCCGCGGCGAGCAGGTCGGCGACCGGCACCGGGTTGAGCGCGACGGCGATGCCTTTGGCGAGACAGTAGTTGCGGATCACGCGCTGGGCGAGGTCTTTTCGCGCCAAAGCCACGCGCTGGGCGACGCGATCGGAAAGGTCGCCCGCGAACAGGCCCGCATTGAGTGCGGCCAGTGTCTTGCCTTCGCGCTCGGCAATCGCGCGCACGCGTGCATCGAGTTCGGCGACGTCGCTTGCCTGTGCCGTACGCGTCTCGCTCTCGCTGCCATCGGCGGCGACCTGGACCACGACGCGCTCGGCCGGCAGCGCGGAGCAGGCGATCACGTCCTCGGCGCGCACGAGTCCGGCGCAGTGTTCGCGCAGGCGCGCGAGCAGACGCGCGCGCTCGTCGACGGTGTAGCGGTCGGCTTTGTTCAGCGCGAGCAACAGTGGGCGCTGCGTCCGTCCGAGCGTGCGCAGCGCGTCGAGTTCGCTCTGCGTCATGTCGCCGTCGACGACGAAGATGACGAGGTCGCTGATCGCGGCAACGTCGAAGGCGAGGCGTTCGCGCTCCTCGCCCGACAACTCGTTGATGCCTGGCGTATCGATCAGATGCAGGCCCTGGCCTGCGACCTCGTGCCAGCGCTCGGCGTTGCGCGCGCGGGTCGTGCCATGCAGTACTCCAGTCGCGAACGCTTCACGCCCGAGCAGCGCGTTGCCCAGCGCCGACTTGCCGACACTGACGCGACCGAACACGGCGATGTGCAACTCGCCTGCTGCGAGCTTGTCGAGCAACGCCTGGACCTGGGTGAAGTCCTCGGTCAGCTCGTCGCGCACGTTCGCGGGCACGCTCCGGTCTTCGAGCAGCGTACGCAGCGCTTCGCTGGTCTGCGCGACGCGCGCTTCGCTATTTCTCGACGGAGCGACGAAGGTCGGGATGCCGCCCAGTTTTTCGCGTAGACGGACCCACCAGTCGCTCGCAGCCATTGCGATGTCGTCTCAGGCAAAATGAAGACATATGGTACTGCGTCGGACTGCTCGCGTTCGTCCCTGCCATGGCGGGAATGACGGAAGCGCTATTTCCCGCTCAACAGCAGATGCCCATGCACCGGCACGTCGGCGCCGATGTCGTTCCAATCCTTGCTGGCGCCGAGGCCGAAGTCGGCGCGCTTGAGCACGGTATCCACGTCGAGCGTGGCCTTGTCGCCCGTCGCGGCGAACTTCACCTTGAGCGTGACCGGCTGGGTCTTGTCGCGGATCGTCAACTTGCCCTTGGCCTCGATGCTGCCGTCGGCCGCTTTGGCGAACGACTCGGTGACGAAGTGCGCTTGTGGGAATTTCTTTGGGTCGAAGAATTCGTCGCCCTTGAGCGAGTCGTCGCGCTCGCTGCTCGCCGTGTCGACGCTGGCGACGTCGACTTTGACATCGAACTTGGCCTTGGAAAGATCGGCCTCGTCGTAGCTGATCGTCGCGTCGAACTTCTTGAACTTGCCGGCGAAGGCCTCGTTCTGGTACGTGCCTTTGAAGGTCAGCGTCGACTGGGCGGGATCGGTTGCCCAATCACGCGCCTGGGTCGCGAGCGGCAGGATCAGCAATAGGGGTGACAGCAGCAGGCGTGTTTTCGACATGAGCATTCTCCGAAGCAGTGGGGACGGGTTCGACGGACGCGGCGACTGCAGGCGCGGATGCAAGCGCGCGCGCGCGTCCGGGCAGCATGCGCGACAGCGTGCCGTCACGGTTGACGAACTGATGCACGAGCGCCATCCCCGCATGGCCGCAGGCTACGACGACGAGCAGCCAGAACAGCCATTCATGCGTTTCGCGCGCGAAATCCTTCAGGTCCGGATTTGCCGCGGTGATATGCGGAATCTCGAACAGGCCGAAGAAGTACAGGGGCCGCAGCGCGGTGACCGAATCGAACCACCAACCCGACAGCGGCACGGCGAAAAGCAGCGCGTAAAGCAGGGCATGCCCTGCGCGTGCGCCGAGCGTCTGCCAGTGCGGTGTCGAAGTGGGTTCCTCAGGGCGTCGATCGAACGCGCGCCAGGCCAGGCGCAGCACGGCGAGCGTAAGCACGGTTATGCCGATCGACTTGTGCAAGTTGTAGTACCAAAAGCTGCTTGGCCGCTTCGGCAGCTCGACCATGTACAGGCCGAGCACGCCCTGCACGATGATCAGCAGTACGACCAGCCAGTGGAAGGTTTTTGCCAGGCTGCCCCAATGGTGCGCATCGCTCTTCAACGGCATGTCAGGGTTCCTTGGTGCTGTCGGGGGATGCGGCGTTCGCGGCTGGCGCCGCTTTTTGCGCATCCGCGTCGCGAATGCCCTCGGCCTCGATGTGGATGCTGACTTCGTCGCCGACGTCGGGCAGATACTTGGTCATGCGGAATTCCGAACGCTTGAATTGCGCGCTGGCGTGGAATCCCGCGGTCCATTTGAACGTGAATGCGTGCACGGCGACGCGGTTGAGCGTGATCGCGAGATCGAGCGGGCGGGTTACGCCGAGCAGGGTCAGCTTGCCGTGGGCGACGCCGGTTTTCTCGCCGGTCTTTTCGACCTTGTCCGCGACGAATCGCGCGGTCGGATGATGTGCGACGTCGAGGAATTCGCGCGAGCGCAGCTTGTCGCTCCACGCTGCATCGCCGAAATCGATCGATGCCGCGTCGACGGTCACGTCGAGCTGCGCGGTGCTCCAGTCGTCCGGATCGAAGCGGAACCAGCCGCCCGTCACGCGCAGGCGGCCGCCCGGTTGCGAGAAGCCGAGGTGGCTGGCGCTGGCTGTCACCTGCGTATGCACCGTGTCGAGCCGGTAATCATGCGGCGTCGCCAACGCCGCCGCCGGTGCGGCGAGTACGAAGATGGCAATGACACGCGCGGTGAACATGAGAGAACTATGCGATAGGGTTGTGACCGGAACAAGCCTCATCGGTGGAACGATGTGTTCGCTGTTCATGCGATACGAGACCGGCGCGCTACGATTTTTCGTTCTCGTTGCCCAGTGCGTATTGTGCGATGCGCCTGAGCCGCTCCGCGCTCGTGTCGGCTAGCAAGCGTGACAGCGCGCTCGCAGCCGCGTCGCGATCGAGCGCGTGGCGTTCGCGCAACGTCGACGCGACCGCGCGCCCGAGGCTGTCGAAAATCAGGCCGTAGGCGATCGCGTGCAGCACGCCGCCGCCGAGTGTGCCGAGGCCGGGGAACGCCTTGGCCGCGTTGCCCGCGATCGCAAGCACAAGCGAGGCACTGGTGCGCACGCTCAGCTTGACCTGGGCGACGAAGGCGTCGATGTCGATATCGCGCACCGGCACGTCGTACAGTTTGGACAACTCGCGCACCAATCCGGTCGCAAGTACCGCCTGGATGACAAGATCGCTGCCCGGCATCACCGCGGCGAGCGCGCCGACTACGGCGCGCTTTGTGTACTTGGCCACGACCGCTTCGGCTTCGCGTTCGCGCAGCGAGGCTTCGAGTTCCGCCGCGCGCGCGTCGACCCGGCTCAGCACCGCGGCCTCGCGCGCCGGCTCGAACGCCGCCGCGCCGCTGCGCGCCTGGCGCGCGAGCACCTCTATCAGCGCGCTGACATCGGCCGCGCGTTCGCGCGTCAACGTCTCGACGCGACCGTCGGCGAAATGGCGTTCGATCGTCTGCGTGCCGCCCGCGCTGACCACGACCTGCGCATCGGTGACGTCGCGATACTTCTGGCGCAACGCGGCGGTGAGCGCGAGCCGTTCGGCTGCGAACAACTGATCCGCCTTGTTGAGCACGAGCGCGAGCGGCTTGCCGAAGCCGCGCAGCCAGTGGAGTTCCGCGTCCTGGTCGCGGGTCAGGTCGCCCGCGCAGACGTAGAGCACGACGTGTGCGCGCAGTGCTTCGTCGCGTGCGATGGCCTCGCGCGTCTTCCCGGAAACTTCATGCGTGCCCGGCACGTCGGCATAGGTGAGCTCGACTTCGCCGATATGCCCGGCATAGTGCGCGACCGCACGCGTCGTGCCGCCGAGCACGTCCGATGTCGGCGTGGCACCTGCGGCGAGCGCGCGGATCAGGCTCGACTTGCCCGCGCTGATTTCGCCGAACACGGCCACGTAGAGTTGCTCGCTGCGCGCCCGGCGGTCGAGTTCGGCAAGTTCGGATTGCAGTTCTTCGGTGTCGGCGCGTTGCTGCGCGAGTACGTCGAGACGCGCCTGTACTTCGGCACGCTCGGGTGCCTTGGCGACGACGGGCTTGCGCGGTCGCGGCCGCAGCAGGCGCCAGGTGAGCCAGGCGAAGCCGAGCACGACCGCGGCGATCAGCCCGCTCGCGGCGTATTGCAGCCACACGGGCAGATCGTGCAGTTCCTGCCATAACGCGATGCCGCTCCGCAGTGTGGCGATCGTTGCCCATAGCGCGGCGGCGAGCACGAGCGCAAGCACGGCGATCAGGATCAGACGCAGCGAACGACTGGAATTGGCCATGCGGGGTCCGCTTGGGAGTGGTCCGATTCTACTGGAGCGCATGGCGTTTCTGGCATGATCGCGGCAGCAACGGCGCGGAGGGACGCATGTTCGCCAATCTGATGTTTGCCGCCGGGCTGCTTGTCGCAGCGCCGCCGGTCGCAGTCGTGGCAGCCAATGCGACGGCGAAGCCGGACATGCCGGCACCGGCGTTGCTCGCCACGCCGTTTTTCCAGGTGTTGACCGTGGCCGACGGCCTGCCGTCCAGCCACGTCTACAAGATCATCGAGGATCGTCGGGGTTTCGTCTGGATCGGTACGCGTGACGGCCTCGCGCGTTACGACGGCGCGGCATTCCGCGTCTGGCGGCATGACGCAGGTGATCCGGGGTCGATTGCGAGCAACGACGTGCCTACCGTCTACGCCGATCGTGACGGGCGCATCTGGTGCGGCGGTGACGATGGTTTGTCGATGCTCGATCCGTCCGCGGGCGACCGCTTCATCCACTATCGCCACGATGCGAACGACGTAGCCAGTTTATCCTCCAACGATGTCTGGGCGGTCACCAGCGATGCGGACGGCACCATCTGGATCGGCGGATACGGTGGCGGCGTTGACCGCCTCGATCCCGCGAGCGGCAAGATCGCGCATCTGCACAAGGAGGCGGGTAGCACCCTTGGCCTGACGTCGGACAATGTGCTTGCGCTGTATTTCGACCGCACCGGCCGCCTGTGGATCGGCACCGATGTCGGCATCGACGTGCGCGAGGCGAACGGTGCGATCCAGCACATCGATCTCTCCGGCGTCGCAGGTGACGGGCGCTTCAACGTCACCAGCCTGGTCGACGACGGCGACGGCAGCCTGCTCGCCGGTACGCGCCACGGCTTGCTACGCATCGGCAAAGACGGCAACGCAACGGTCGTCGCCGGGCGCGGGCTGAACGACGCCTACGCCTATTCCGTGGTACGCGACGCAGCCGGTGAACTGTGGGTCGGCACGCGCAACGGCCTCGATCGCATTGATGCAGATGGACGTCTACACAGTTACATGGAAAATTCCGCCGTGCCCGGAAGCTTGCCCGGCAACATGGTGCTGGATGCAATGCAAGATCACGAGGGCGGCCTCTGGTTCACCACAACTGAGGGTGGCATCGCGCGACTGCCGGCCAACTGGCGCAACTTCAGTCTGTACCGAAATGATCCGACCAATGCGGACAGCCTGTCGGCGAATCGCGTGCAGGGCTTGGCCGAGGACGCAGCGGGCGCGGTCTGGGCAGTGAACCTGGGGGGCGGCATCGATCGCCTCGATCCGGTTAGCGGCCGCGTGGAGAGAATGACCGGCTCCATGCCTGCTCCGGACAAGGCGCTGTGGTCGATCCTTGCCGATCACCACGACCAGATATGGATCGGCCACGGACGCGGTCTGCGTGTCTACGATCGAAACAGCGGCAAGTTCAGCGATCTGCCGGTGGATCGCAAGCGCCGCGATGCGCTTGCTCCGGGCATGGTGCAGCAGATGGCGGAATCCGATTCGGGTGCGATCTGGGTCAGCAGCAACGGCAATGCGATGCACCGCATCGATCCGGTCACGCATGCGGTCGAACGTTTCGACGAGCAGAACTCGGGGCTGCGCAACGCCGAAGTCGATCAGATCGGGTTCGATCGCGACGGCGCGGTCATCATCGCCAGCGGCGCCGGCCTCGACCGTTTCGACACGACCGTGCAGCATTTCGCTCCGGTGCCCGGCGCACCGGCATCGCGCGTGATGGAGTTCGCCTGGGCTGCAGACGGCACGCTCTGGCTGCATCGGCCCGGCACGCTCGAACATTATCGCGAACAAGGTGGCAGCCTCGAGGCGATCGAGCGCATCGACACGAAGTCGGGCTGGCCGGCGCTCGCCGTCGGCGGCATGCAGGTCGATGCGGCGGGCGTGGTCTGGGTCAGCAGTGCGCGTGGACTGTGGCGCTTCGACCCGCGTACGCATGTGGTGCGCCAGTTCGATGCGCACGATGGCCTCGCCAACGCAGAGTTCTCGCGCATGCAGCTGCTCAAGCGCCGCGACGGCAGCGTGTTCGGCAGCACGTTGGGCGGCATCGTTGGTTTCGTGCCAGAACGCGTCACCGGCAATCCGGCGCCGCCGCCGCTCGTGCTGGAGAACCTCACGGTGCGCCGAGACGGGCACGACATTGCGCTCGACGCGGGTGCGACAACGACAACTCTGGCTTGGAACGACCGCGACCTGCGCCTGCGCGCGGCAGCCCTGTCCTATGCCAATCCCGCGGCCAACCGCTATCAATGGAAGATGAGCGGCGTCGATGCCGATTGGGTCGGCACCGGCAATCGCGGCGAGCGTGAATATTCGCAACTACCCACCGGCCGGCACACGCTGCATTTGCGCGCGGCGAATGCGAGCGGCGTGTGGAGCGAGCTGGCGCCACTGCATTTCGACCAGTCTGCGCCGCCGTGGGCGACGCGTTGGGCCTATGCGGGCTACGCGCTCGCCGCCCTGCTTCTTGGGTGGGCGATCTTCCGCAGCTACCGCGCGCGCCTGCTGCGTCGTCATGAGCTCGCGCTCGCCGAACAGCAGCGCCGCTTCGCCGAAGCGGCGAGCGCAGCGAAGAGCGACTTCCTCGCCACGATGGGTCACGAGATCCGCACGCCGATGACCGGGGTGCTCGGCATGACCGAGCTGCTGCTGCGCACGCCGCTCGAGGCGAAGCAGCGTGGCTACGCCGAGGCGATCCAGTCCTCGGGGCAAATGATGCTGCGCATGGTCAACGATTCGCTCGACCTGGCACGCATTGAAGCCGGTCATCTCGAACTCGAGGATGCGCCACTGGATCTGCACGCGCTGGTCGGCGAGGTCGCAGATCTGGTGCGCCCGCTCGCCGAGCGGAAGGATCTCGCCTTCGATTGCAAGATCGAATCCGACGCGCTGCGGTACGTACGCGGCGACGCGGTACGGATCAAGCAGGTGTTCCTCAACCTCGCCAACAATGCGATCAAGTTCACCGACCGCGGCAGCGTGGCGCAGGCCCTCGCACGCGACACGAATGGCGCCGCCGTGTTCAGCGTACGCGACACCGGCCCCGGTATCGCCGAATCGACGCGCACACGCTTGTTCCAGCGCTTCGAGCAGGTCCAGGGTATGCAGCGGCGGCATGGTGGCAGCGGCCTCGGACTTGCGATCTGCCAGGAGCTCGTCGCGCGCATGGGCGGCGAGATCGCGCTCGCCAGCGAGGAAGGCGTCGGCAGCACGTTCCGTGTCGTCCTGCCGCTGCACGAAGATGTGGAAAAAGATAAAAGTATAAAATCGGCAAGCATCGCGCAGGCGCAAGCCGCCACGGCACGCAGCCTGAACATCCTGCTGGTCGAGGACGATGCGACCGTTGCCGCCGTGATCGCCGGCCTGCTCGATGCGCAGGGTCACCGTGTGCGCCGTGTCGAGCATGGCCTTGCCGCGCTTGCCGAGATCGATTCGGCGCCGTTCGACCTGGCCCTGCTCGATCTCGACCTGCCCGGCCTCGATGGCCTCGCCCTCGCACGCGCGCTGCGCGCGCGCGAAGCGCAGACGGGCTCGCCGCGCCTGCCGCTGATCGGCATCAGCGCGCGCTCGGCCGGCAACGAGGAGGCGCTGTGCCTGGGGGCCGGCATGGATGCGTTCTTGCGCAAACCGATCACCGGCGCTGCGTTGCAGTCAGGCGTCAACCACGTCATCAAACCGGCGCTCGCATGAGGGCATAATCGGGCTTCGTATCACTGCGGCCGGAGGCAATGCCATGCGCCCCTACCTGATGATCAGCAATCGCAATCGCGAGGACGACCGACTCGGTTCGCGCCTGGCGACGATGGGCTTCTACACCGCGCCGGCCGATGCCGATCCCGGCAAACTGCATACGCTCGCGGCGTGGACCAAGGTGACGCGCCAGGCCTTCGTCGCACAGTTGAAGGCGATCGGCACCGAGTGCCCGATCGTGCCCGAGGCCGAACACGAAGATCAGAAGCTGCTCTGCCTGTTCGTGCATGGCTACAACTCGGACTGGGAAGACACCGTCAACGATTATCTGTTGATCAAGAACGGCCTCATGGAAGGCGCCGGCGACATGGGCCAGCTCGTGCTGTACTCCTGGCCGTCGAAAGGCAACGTCGCCGGTTACCTGCCCGATCGCGAGAGTGCGCGTGACAGCGCGCCCGATCTTTCTGGGCTGCTGGTCGAACTCAGCGATTACCTGACCGTGCGCCAGCGCATTGCCGCGCGTACCGACGATCCGGGCAAGTTCTGCCGCATGAAGGTATCGGTACTCGCGCACAGCATGGGCAACTACGTGATGCAGGAGGCGCTCGTCGCGGCGTCGAAGCAGCTCAACGACCCACAACTCGTCAGCTTGATCAACCAGTTCGTCATGATCGCGGCCGACGTCGACAACGACCTGTTCGAGCGCGACCAACCATCCGGCAGCGATGGCAACCTGATGGCCAACCTGTGCTATCGCATCGCCGCGCTGTACACCGGCCTCGACCAGGTGCTCGGCATGTCGGCGGGGCTCAAGCACTTCGGCACGCGCCGGCTCGGGCGCAGCGGTCTCGCCGATCCGGGCAATGTCTGGGACAACGTGTTCGAGTTCGACGTCAGCGACTACATCGACACGCAGGACAGCGCGCATTCTGCCGTGTTCGAGTCGTCGCCGGCGATCGCTGTCGTGCGCAATATCCTGCGCGGCGTCGATCGCAACTACATCGCGCGTGATGTCGCGCCGTACGCACAACCGGCAGCGCCGCAGCCTATTCCGATGCCGGCAGCCGCACCGGCCTAGCCGAGTTTGCCGGCGCTGAGTTCGTGCACGGCGTCGATCAGCACGCCGAGGCGATCGGGATCGACATCGGGCGTGATGCCGTGGCCGAGGTTGAACACATGGCCCGGATGCGCGCCGAAATCCGCGAGCGCGCGGCCGACCTCGGCGCGGATCGCTTCGGGACTCGCATGCAGCACGGCCGGGTCGAGATTGCCCTGCAGCGCGACGCGCGCACCGACCCGCATGCGCGCCTCGTCGAGGCCGATCGTCCAGTCGAGGCCGAGTGCGTCGCAGCCGGTGTCGGCGAGCGCTTCGAGATGGCCGTTCGCGCCCTTGGAAAAAAGAATCAGCGGCAAGTTTTTTGCGACGGCATCGTTCTTCAGGGTCTGCGCGATCTGCGCGAGATAGCGCAGCGAGAATTCGCGGAACATCGCCGGGGCCAAAAGGCCGCCCCAGGTGTCGAACACCATCAGCGCCTGCGCGCCGGC
>Ga0068858_100000549_pt1 | contig 39106 bp, 35 predicted proteins | sample KBSSwiS12_FD_66589 | JGI IMG/M metagenome (GOLD analysis project Ga0068858, IMG submission 66589) | Switchgrass rhizosphere microbial communities from Kellogg Biological Station, Michigan, USA - KBS Switchgrass S1-2 | ecosystem: Host-associated > Plants > Roots > Rhizosphere > Soil ... | reverse complement strand
TTCAGCGCCAGGTCGCGATAGAACTCCCAGCGCTGCTCCTCGTCGCGCAGGCCGGGGTCGCGCTCGGCGAAGTGCCGGGCGAGCTCGAGGTGGTTGAGCCTGTGCGTCGCCTCCATGTCGAGCCGCGCCGTGCCGCGGATGTGCGAGACGACCGAGCGGGCCATGAGCGAGTAGGCCCACGACACCGCGCCGATGCCGTCGAGAGCCACGCCGGGAAAGTACAGGTCGGGCGCATCGAGGCTGCGCACCATGCAGGCGCAGCGCGAGCCCAGCTCGACGACGCTGCGGATCGCGGCGATGCGCGGATGCTCGAAGTAGGAGAGGTCGACCGCGTAGCCCGTGCCCCAGAGAACGATGTCGACGGCCAGCCGCGTCCCGTCGGCGAGCGTGACGCCGTCGGCCTCGATCGCCTCGACCGTGCCCGGATGGCGCTCGAGCCGGGCGAAGCCTTCGAGCATGCGCACGCGGCCGGGAATGAGCTGGTCGCGGCGCAGGTCCAGGGGCTCCGTCGGCCGGATCGCCTGGAGGCCGAACTTCTCGTAGCGCGACGCCAGGTCCGCGCCGATCGCGGCGCTCTGCTCGGCCAGGGTCATGCCGCTCGCCTGCATCTTCGCGAACGGGCGCACGCTGCCGGCGATGGCCTTGGGCTTCCGCGTCGGCGAGAACCAGCGCAAACCGCGATACACCCAGACGATGCGCCGCGCCTCGTGCTCGAGGCAGAGGTCGAGCAGGTCGAGCGCCGAGGCGCCGCCGCCGACCACGAGCACGGCGCGCGCGCGAAGCTCGGCCGGATCGCGCAGCGCGCTCGAATGCAGCTCGCGCACGCTGCTCTCCTCGCCGCGCCGCACGTCGGGGACGAACGGGATGTTGTGGGCGCCGGTTGCCGCCACGAGGTGGCGCGCGCGAACGCGGCCCCCGGGCGTCTCGAGCTCCCACGCCGTGCCATCGTGGCGCGCCATGCGGACCGGGCAGTCGAGGCGGATCCGCTCGGCCAGGTCGAAGCGCCCGACCCAGGACTCGATGTTGGCCAGGATCTGCGGCTGCTTCGTGCCGGCGAGCGACATGTCGCCCACCAGCCAGTCGGCCGGGCAGATCTGGATGTCCTGCCATGCGGGCAGCTCGCGCCAGAGCCCGCCGACGCCGCTGCGCCGCTCGAGCACGACGGCGTCCAGGCCCGCTTCGCGCGCGTAGCGCAGATGGACGAGGCCGCCGAGTCCGCCGCCGATGATGGCGAGGTCGAGCAGGCGATCGGTCGGCATGGGACTCCCGGGGCGATGAGGGCCCGCCATGATGCTCACTCGCGATCCGGCGGTCGAGACATTCCAGGTGGGGCTACGACTCGGCCGGCTCGATCGGCTCCTTGCGCTCGCGCACGGTGAGCCAGGCGCCGGCGGCGCCGCAGACGGCGATGAGCGCCATGCCGACCAGCGACGTCAGGTCGGGCACCTGCGCGAACATCACCCAGCCGGTGAGCATGGCGAAGCCGATCTGCCCGTACAGGTAAGGCGTGAGCGTCGAGGCAGGCGCGCGCTGGTAGGCGAGGATCAGGAAGAGGTGGCCCACGGTCCCCATGAAGCCCATGAGGCAGAGGATTGCCCACCAGTGCCAGCCGGGCAGCGGCGCCCAGGCGAAAGGCAGGGCGACGGAGGCGATGAGCGTGCCGACCCAGCCGCTGTAGAAGTGCATGGTCAGCGGCTTCTCGGTCCGCGCCAGGCGGCTGGTGAGCACCTGGAACCAGGCGTTGGTCACGACCAGGCCGAGCGGCAGCAGGATCACCCAGCTGAACACCGTGCCGCCCGGCCGCAGGATCACCAGCGTGCCGGCGAAGCCACCGGCCACCAGCGCCCAGCGCAGGGGCGACACCTCCTCCTTCAGCACGGTGGCGGCGAACAGGGTGACGACGAGCGGGGCGATCAGCACGATCGAGGTGAACTCGGCCAGCGGCATGTGGCGCAGGCTGAGGAAGGCGAGAGTGCTCGAGGCCAGCAGCAGGCTGCCGCGCAGGAGCTGGTAGCGCGGATGCTCGGTCCTCAGCACCGCGACGCCGTAGCGCGGCAGCAGCACCAGCGTCGTCGCGACCGCCTGGAAGGCGTAGCGGAACCACACGCCCATCAGGATCGGCACCGCGCTGGTGGACAGCTTGGCGGTGGTGTCGAGGACGGCGAAGCAGGCGACCGCGAGGACGACGAGGCCGATGCCGGCGAGGGTGCGTTCGGATTCGCGGTCGCGGCTCATGGGTCGAGTGTGCCGGACGGTTCCCGAAGACGAATCCGAAACCCTATGATCGTTCGCTCTGCCGCGCCAATAACAGGGAGCCGGACCCCGGACTCCACACCACGAGGTAAGCCTGCATGTCGACCTTCTCGGATGATCCATCCAGCTTCGGCACGCACACGGCGTACGTGAACCTCCTGAAGACGGCGGTGAAGAAGGTGAGGGCGGAGCCGGGCACCAAGTTCCTGTACTACAAGGACTACCTGTTCGGCACCCACAAGAAGCCGCTGATGCTGCTCGACCACCACGCCAACTGCCAGACGGTCCTGGCGGGCAAGGGCATCAAGCCCACCGCCGCAGGGCTGGTGAGCCTGACCGAGAAGGACGAGCTCGACTTTCGAGTGAAGCACGGCAAGCTCAACCGCATCCAGCTGAAGAAATACTTCGAGAGCATGCCCGGCACGATGAAGCCGGTGTTCGTCGCGAACGACGACGCCGACGTCAACGAGGACGAAGCCGACGGCGAGGACGTGGCCGCCGCGCTGGCCAAGCCCAAGCCGCTGCCGAAGATCCCCTCCCAGGCCCAGCCCCGGCCCGAGCCGACGACGCAATCTTCGGCCGCGCCGACCCAGACGCCGCAGGCCAAGCCCAAGCCGCTGCCCTCGGTTCCTCCCGAGCTGATCCAGCGCGTCGAGGACCTCCGGCGGATGACGCTCGTGGCGGAGTGGGAGGCGAAGAAGGACGAGACGCTGAAGAAGGCGCTCACGCTTCTGCAGAACGGCGAGCGCCGCAATGCGGAGCTGGTGCTCGACGCCTTGGCCGGCAAGTCGCTCGCCAAGGCGTCGGCCAAGCCGCTGCCGACGCCGCCGACCCGCGCCAACGTCGCCGCCGTGCAGCAGGTGAAGGCCGACATCCTGTCGGAGCTCGAGGACTCGGCGAGCGAAGGCGACGAGTCGGGCGAAAGCGAGGACGAAGACGACGATTCCGGCGAGGAGGTGGTGCTCGACTCGCCCGCGGCGAAGAAGGCGGCACTGGCGCCCGCGAGCTCGGTGGCTTCGGCGCAGCAGCGACTGGCGCAGGAGGAGGAGGCCTTCAAGCTTCGCAAGACGATCAAGAAGGCCGAGAAGATCAAGGTCTCGGCGTCGCAGCAGGAGAAGGAGAAGAAGGAGCAGGAAGCCAAGGACGCGAAGAAGGCAGAGAAGGCCAAGGCGAAGGAGGAAGCGGGCGACAAGGGCCTGCTCGGCTTCCTCAGCTTCGAACGCAAGAAGGACGGCAAGGACGACACGGCGGCGAAGGAGGAGCAGAACCGCATCGACCGGGCGCTGGCCAACAAGAAGACCGACGACGAGATCAGGAAGTTCGTGGGCAAGCCCTTGGGCGCCCTCGGCAAGGCCGGCATCGCCGAGAAGGGACTCGCCACGGGCGTCGGCCAGGCGATCGGACCGGGCCTCACCGGCGACGACATCGCCAGCGCCGCCGGCGCCATCGCCACCAGCACGGCCGGCGTGGCGACGAGCCTGATGAACACCTTTCGCGAGTTCAGGCTCTACGCCCACACCAGCGGCGCCGAGCGCACGGTGCACCTCAAGAAGGCCATGGAGGCTCTCGGCGGCGCCTTCGGCAACCTGGTGAATCTCACCAAGGGCAGCCTCAACGTCGCCGAGCACGCGGGCGCGCTGGAGGCGGGCTCGGCGGTGCCCATCCTCGGCATCGTCGCGGCGGTGCCGACGCTGCTGAAGGAGATCAACCAACTGCGCTCGGCGATGACGCGCCTGGCCAAGCAGGAGAAGATGCACGCCGCGCTCGAGGCGCAGATGAAGACCGGCGACGCCTCGCAGGCGACGCTGCATACCCTGGTGTCCGGCTTCATCGCCCGCGACGCCGAGGCGGTGGGCAAAGGCATCACCCGCGTGACGCTCGACTTCACCAAGATCGCCGGCCATGGCGTGAGCGCCGGCGGCATCACCGGGCCGATCGGCGTCGCCCTGGTCACCGTCGGCTCGGCGGGCAAGCTGGTGCTGTCGGGCATCGACGCGGCCGAGGGGCTGCTCGACGCCAACAAGGCCAACGACCGGCGCAAGAAGCTGCAGCCGACGCTGAAGGCGCCCGGCGAATGGAAGGAGCTGCGCAAGGAAAAGCCCGACGCCAAGGAGAACGTCGAGCTGACCGCGGCGCTGCAGGCGCTGGTCAAGGCCGAGAAGGGCACGAAGGATCACGCTGAGGCACTGGAGCGCGTGATCGCCGGCGCCGAGGCCGTGAAGCAGGCCAACGCCGGACAAGCCAACCCCGGGCAGAAGCAGGCGCTCGAGTTCGCCACCCGACTGCTGGCCCAGGCGAAGCAGGAAAAGGAGAGCTGGAAGGAGAGCGGCGAGGGCGACGACGACGAGCAGGGTCAGGGCCCCGACGCGCAGGACCCGCACCAGCGCAACGCCCGCAAGCTGATCAAGCGCGACCCGCAGATCGCGGCCCAGGTGCTGCTCGACCAGGCGCAGCGCGAAGGTCCGCCGGGCGGCCCGGCATTCCAGGTGCTGAAGTCGTTCGGCATCAAGGCGAAGCAGGTCTACAGCGACGCCGAAGGCGACGAGCGGATCGCCAGCAACCGCGAGATGCGGCAGAAGATCCTCTACAAGCTCGGCGCCGACGACGAGACCGCGCAGACGCTGTCGCAGAAGCTGGGCGGCGCCAAGGACGGGGTGAAGGACTACCTCTCGATGGGCAAGAAGCACCAGGAGCTGGCCGACTACATGGCGGCCAAGAACCTGCTGCAGCATGGCGGGGAAGCGAAGCGCGGCAAGGGCTGGCGCCTCAAGATGGATATCCTCACCGATGACGTCGAAGAGAAGAAGGAAGCGCTGCTCGGCCAAGTGGACTACCTGGTGCAGAACAAGGACATCGACGAGACCGTGGCCAACGAGGCGCGGGCTTTGCTGCGGCCGCGCAAGGAGAAGCCGAAGTCCGCTTGAGATTCATTCATGCCGTTCCGGAAATTGCCCATGGACCCCTCTGCCCTCATTCAACCCGACCGCGTGCACAAGTCGGTCTACACCGACCCGCAGATCTTCGCGTCGGAGATGGAGAACATCTTCGAGAAGGTCTGGGTCTACTGCGGCCACGCCTCGCAGATCCCGAACCCCGGCGACTACTACGCCGTGACGATCGGCCGCCAGCCGATGATGATGGTGCGCGCCGGCGACGGCTCGGTGCACGTGCTGCACAACCGCTGCCCGCACCGCGGCGTGCAGCTCGTCGGCAACCTCAAGGGCAACACCGGCGGCGCCTTCGTCTGCTCGTACCACGCCTGGAGCTTCCACCTCGACGGCAAGGTGCGCGCCATCCCGCTGGCGCGCGGCTACGAGGGCACGGCGATGAACAAGTCGAATCCCGACTGCAACGTCAAGCACGCAGCCCGGGTCGACAGCTACCGCGGCTTCATCTTCGCCAGCCTCGCCGCCGACGGGCCGACCTTGCTGGAGTTCCTCGGCGACGCCAGGATCGCCTTCGACGACATGTGCGACCGCTCGCCGGTCGGCGAGGTCGAGGTGGTGCCCTACTGCCACCGCATGGTGCAGCAGTCGAACTGGAAGTTCTTCATGGAGAACCAGCTCGACGCCCTCCATCCCTCGGTCACGCACCAGTCGACCGGCATCGCCGCCGGCCGGGTGGAAAAGCGCATCAAGGAGGAGAAGGGCTCGGCGCCGCTGCACTACCACTACCTCTCGACCTTCGCCTCGAGCTTCGAGCAGTGGGACGGGGTGCAGACGATCAACTTCCCGCGCGGCCACGGCATCCTCAAGGCCTACATGGGACTGCGCCCGCAGGACCCCGACACGCTCGAGTACGAGGGGGTGCTGAAGAAGGCGTACGGCGAGGCCAAGACCGAGGAGTACCTGTCGCGCAGCATCCACCACGTGCTGGTCTATCCCTACCTCTCGGTGCAGTCGCCGCTGCAGCAACTGCGCTGCCTCAGGCCGATTTCGCCGGACAAGACGCTCTCGGAGATCTGGCACTTCCGCCTCAAGGGCGCGCCCGAAGCGATCTACCGGAGGAGCCTCTGGTACTTCAACCTCGTCAACTCGCCGGCCACCATGATCAATGCCGACGACCTGGAGAACTGGACCAAGGCGCAGTGGGGCCTGCAGTCGGACGGCGGCGACTGGGTGAGCTTCCACCGCAACTACGGCGACGACCGGATCGAGAACGGCGTCGCCTACTCGAACCACGGCACCTCGGAGGTCGTGATGCGCAGCCAGTTCCAGGCGTGGAGCAAGTACATGCAGGGAGACGCGGCATGAGCGGCGACACCAAGGCGATCCCCAGCGCCGGCGCCGACATGGGCCGCCTGCTCGCGCAGGACGTCGTCATCGGCGGCGAGACCTCGGGGCCGGCCACCGGCGCGCAGCGGATCGAGCCCAGCCACTCGCCGCGCGCCACCCTCGCCGGCCAGCCGACCCACCTGCGCGAGGCGCCGAAGCCGGAGGCCCTGACCTCGCCCGACCTGCACCGAGAGGTCGAGCAGTTCCTCTACGTCCAGGCCGAGCTGCTCGATGCCAAGCACTGGCAGGCCTGGATCGACCTGTTCGCCGCCGACGGCGTCTACTGGATGCCGGTGGCGCCGGAGCAGACCGAATGGGAGAGCTCGCCCTCGATCTTCATCGAGGACAAGCTGATGATGGAGATCCGAAAGGGCCGGGTCTCGCACCCCAACGCCTGGTCGCAGGCGCCGCAGTGGGAGACGAGCCACCTGGTGAGCCACGTGGCGATCGAGTCGGCCGGCGCGGACCAGATCGTCGTCCGCTCGCGCTTCCACATGATGGAGCTGCGCCGCGACGTCATCCGCCACTTCGGCGGCCGTTACAGCCACACCCTGGTGCGCGACGCCGCCGGCGCGCTGAAGATCAGGCTGCAGCGCGTCGACCTCTTCAACAGCCAGGCCTCGTTCGACTACGTGCTGCAGATCTGGGTCTGAGCGGCGACGCCGGGCCGGCGAAAGCGGCCTTCGGCTCAGGGCGCGGTGGGGCCGATCAGCGTCCGGGCCATCAGGCGCGCGGTCGCCGCGTCGCAGGCGATGCCGACCGGCAGGTGCACGTTCATCGCGAAGCCGTCGAAGGCCATCAGCGCGACGCCGGCGACGATCTTGCTCTCGCGCGCCGAAAGCGCGGTGGCGCCGGCGATCCAGGTGGCGACGCGCCCCTGGAACAGTTGCCGCAGGTGCGGGTCGTAGGCGTCGTTTCGGCCGCTGGTGGAGAGCGCCTGCATCACGTTGTTGGCGAAGCCGTTGGTCGCCCGGGGCAGCTCGCGCCAGAGCGCGAGCAGGAGCTTTTCCAGGCGCTTGCGCGGCTCGGCGATGCTCGCCAGCGAGGCGCCCAGCTCGTCGAGGCGGGCGACCAGCCAGGGCTCGTACAGCGTGTAGAGGATCTGCAGCTTCGAGGGGAAATAGCGGTACACGTTCGCCGTCGAGATGCCTGCCGCGGCGGCGATCGAGGGGATCGAGGTCTCGCTGTAGCCGACCTCGGAAAACTGCGCGAACGCGGCCTGCAGGATGGCTTCGCGGACACCGTCTTTCTTGGTCTGTGCCATCGAATCCCCTGTTCCGGCAATGGAAAAACGAATGGTATTCGCTATTGACACCGCCCTCAAGCCCGACCTAGAGTGCAGCGTCATCGATCGAAGGGGGTCGCCGCCATGCATTCCGCGATTCGCACCCAGGAAATCAATCCGGCCCGGATGACGGGCCTGTTCAGGAAGCAGTTCGAGCTCTGCCGCGTGGGCCCCGGCCAGACCGTCGCCGTCGTCAGCGACCTCGGCACCCGCCGCGAGTACATCCAGGCCGCCTTCGCCGCGGCCGAGGAGATGGGCTTCGACATCTACGAGATGTGCGTCAACGCCATCCCCGGGTGGACCAGCGTCGGCGTGCCGACGATCGGCAAGTGCAAGGGCACGCTCGAGGCGCTAGGCGCCGCCGACATGATCCTCATCTTCCACGTACCGCTGTTCTCGAAGTGGCTGCGCGAAGTTCAAGGCAAGGGCGTGCGGGTGCAGATGATCATCGACGCGCCGGACGACCTCCACCAGCTGCAATCGCCGCCTGGGCTGAAGGAGGCGATCCTGCACGCCGAGTCGCTCTACCGGAAGACCAAGGAGGTTCGTGTCACCAGCCCCGCCGGCACCGACTTCAGCTATCGCTGCGGCGAGTATCCGGTGATGAGCCAGTACGGCATGGCCGACGAGCCGGGCCGCTTCGACCACTGGGGCGTGGGCCTGCTGCACACCTTCCCGAACGAGGGCAGTTCGAGCGGCAAGGTCGTCTTCGCGCCCGGCGACATCGTCATCCTTCCGTACTGCCGCTACATCGTCGATCCGGTCCGGCTCGAGATCCGCGAGGGCCACATCGTCAGCATCGAAGGCGGCGTCGACGCGACACTCATGCGCGACTGGCTCGCCGAGGGCAAGACGGGCGAGCACGATCGCGATCCGTACGCCGTCTCGCACCTCGGCTGGGGCCTCAACCCGCAATGCCGCTGGGACTCGCTCGCCCTCTACGGCGACGCGCCCGAGCGCAGCCGCGCCGCGGCGCGCAGCTTCCCCGGCAACTTCCTGTTCTCCACCGGCCCGAACACGCAGGGCGGCGGCAAGCGCACGACACGCGGCCACTACGACGTGCCGATGCGCGGCTGCACGATCTCCCTCGACGGCAACACGGTCGTCGAGGACGGCCGTGTCGTCGATCCGAAGATGCGCGTCGCCCGCGTCGCGCGCTGAGACGCCTTCCGGGATCCCGAGCGTGCTGATCGACGGCCAGTTCGACGTCGCCGCGGCGCCCGCCGACGTGCTCGCGCATCTGTTCGACGCGCGCCTGATGGCGTCGTGCCTGCCCGGTTGCGAGTCGCTCGAGCAAGTGGACCAGGACCGCTACCGCGCGGTCGTGGCCGTGGCGCTGGCGGGCGTGAAGGCGCGGTTCGACCTGCAGGTCGAAGTCACCGAGCGGCTTGCCGACGGCGTGCGCGCGACGACCCGCGGGGAAGAGGGTGGCAATGCCAGCACCCTGCAGGCGACCAGCGAGGTCCGGCTCGCGCCGAACGAAGGCGGCACGCGCGTCGACTACCGCTCCGAGGTCGCGGTCACCGGCCGGCTCGGCCGCTTCGCACTCGGCATGATGAAGAAGAAGGCGCAAAGCCTCGGCGACGAGTTCGCCGCCAACCTGCAGCGGGCCCTGACCACGGCGCCGCAGGCTGCGGCCGCGACGACTCCCGAGTCGGCGGCGGCGCCTGCGTCGATAGGCGGCGCCGCTGCGCCGGCCATGCCGGCGACGGCGCCGCGAAGTTCCTTGTGGCGCCGCTTCGTGCAGTGGTTGCGCGCCCGCTTCGGCCCGGCCTCGCCGGGACACTCATGAGTGCCGTGCCGCAAGGCATGCTCTGGCCGCGCACCGTGGACGAAGCCACGGCGATGCTGGCCGCGGATCCCGACGCCCGGCCGCTTTCCGGCGGCGCCACCCTGGTGGCGATGATGAACGCCCGCGTCCTCGAGCCGCTGGCGCTCGTCAACCTCTCGCGCATCGACGAGCTGCGCGGCATCCACGGCGAGGCCGACGGGGGCGTGCGCATCGGCGCCTTCACGCGCCATGCCGAGACGGCCGCCTGCGCCCTGCTGCGCGGCCCGGCCAACGTCGTGCGCCAGGCAGCCTCGAAGATCGCCAACGCGACCGTCCGCAACATGGGAACGATCGGCGGCTCGATCTCCTTCGCCGATCCCGGCCTGGACTATCCGCCGGCGCTGGTCGCCGCGGGCGCCTCGATCGAGATCGCCGGTACCGCCGGGCGCCGCCGGGTCGCAGCGGCCGACTTCTTCGTCGATTGGTACACGACCGCGCTCGAGCCCGGCGAGATCGTCACCGCTGTCCTCCTCGCTGGCACGCGCGCCGGCGGCGCCGCGTACGTGAAGCATGCCCGCGTCGCCGGCGACTACGCCACGGCCTCGGCGGCGGTCTGCATCGATGCCGCCGGACCGGTGCGGGCCGCGATCGGCTCCTGCGGCCCGACGCCGGTGCGCGACGACGACGCCGACGTGCTGCTGAGCGCCGACCGCAGCGACGCCGCGATCGCCCGCGCCGCCGCCCTGCTCGACGCCCTCGCCGACCCGCTCGACGACGTGCGCGGCAGCGCCGGGTACCGGCGCCTTCTCATTCCGCGCCTGCTGCTGCGCGCGGTCCGCCGGGCCGAAGCGAGCACCGACGCATGACCACGACCACCGCTCCCGGCTCGACCCGGATCGAGCTCGACATCAACGGCGTCGCCGCCGACGTGCGCGCCGGCCTGTCGACGACGCTTCTCACCGTGCTGCGCGACGAGCTGCATCTCACCGCCGCCAAGCGCGGCTGCAACCAGGGCGTGTGCGGCGCCTGCACGGTCGAGATCGACGGCGTGCCGATGCGCTCCTGCCTGTCGCTGGCGCACGGCTGCGTCGAGCGGCCGGTGCGCACCCTCGAAGGCCTGGTCGAGACGCCGCGCATCCAGGCGCTGCAGCGCGCATTCGCGGCCAGCGGTGCTTTCCAGTGCGGCTTCTGCACCCCCGGCATGCTGGTCGCGGCGCATGCGCTGCTCGCCGCCGATCCGGCGCCCGACGAAGCGGCGATCCGGCGCGCCCTCTCGGGCAACCTCTGCCGCTGCACCGGCTACGCCCGCATCGTCGCCGCAGTGCAGGACGCGGCCACGGCACTGGCCGCCGGCGGAGCCGCGTCATGAGCGCGCCCGCCGGCACCGCCGTGGGCCTCTCGGTGCCGCAGCTCGAGGGCGACGACAAGCTCTGCGGCAGCGCCCAGTACATCGCCGACCTGCATCGCCCGGGCATGCTGCACGGCGCGATCCTGCAGAGCCCGCATGCCCATGCCCGCATCCGCGGCTACGACCTGAGCGCGGCGCGGGCCCTGCCGGGCGTGCGCGCGATCGTCACCGGCGACGACCTCGACGAGCGCCATCGCATGGGCGCCTTCATCAAGGACGAGCCGGCGTTCGCCAAGGGCAAGGTGCGCTACGTCGGCGAGATCGTCGCCGCGGTGGCCGCCGACAGCGAGGCCATCGCCCGCGAGGCGACGCGCCTGATCCACGTCGACTACGACGAGCTGCCGGCTGTGGTCGACCCGGCGGTGGCGCTGGCGCCCGGCGCCGCCATCATCCACGAGAACTCGGCGGGCTACGTCAAGGTCTTCGACGCCGGCACCGACGGCAACCTCTGCTCGCGCACCGTCTTCACGAGCGGCGACGTCGACGCCGCCTGGAGCGAGTGCGACGCCGTCGTCGAGTCGACCTTCCAGACCCAGGCCCAGGCGCACCTCTCGCTCGAGCCGGTGGGCGCGCTCGCGGAGATCGAGGCCGGCGGCCGGATCACGCTGTGGTCGGCGAACCAGTCGGTGTTCCGGGTGCAGGCGAGCGTCTGCGAGTCGCTCGGCCTGCCGATGACCCGGCTGCGCTGCCTGACGCCGCGCGTCGGCGCCGGCTTCGGCAACAAGATGGAGGCGCACGTCCAGCCGGTCGTCGTGCTGCTGGCGATGAAGGCGCGGCGAACGGTGCGCCTGGTGCTCTCGCGCGAGGAAGACTTCGAGACGGTGCGGGCACGCCATCCGTTCACGATCCGCATCAAGACCGGCGCGACGCGCGACGGCACGCTGGTTGCGCGCGAGATCGAGCTGCTGCTCGACGGCGGCGCCTACGGCGACGACAGCCCCGGCGTCCTCGGCTACGCCCTCCTGATGCAGTGCGGCCCGTACCGCATCCCGCACGTCCGCGCGCACGGCCGCGTGGCCTACACCAACAAGCTGCGCTTCGGCGCCTTCCGCGGCTTCGGCGTGCCGCAGGTCACCTTCGCTTCGGAATCGCAGCTCGACGAGCTCGCGGCGCAACTCGGCATCGACCGCATCGCGCTGCGCCGGCGCAACATGCTCGTGCCCGGCGACCCGTGGTTCGGCGGCCAGGCGATCCGCTCCAACGGCCTGGCCGAATGCCTGGCCATCGTCGAGCGGGAATCGGGCTGGAACACGCCGCTTCCCGGCCCGTCGCCGGACGCGCCCGCGGGCCAGCGGCTGCGCCGCGGCCGCGGCATCGCCCTGTCGGCGCACATCAGCGGCCTGCTCGCCTCGGGCGCGATCGTCCGTCTGCTCGAGGACGGCAGCGTGCTCCTCAACACCGGCGCGGTCGACATCGGCCAGGGGTCGAACACGGTGCTGACCCAGATCTGCGCCGAGGCGCTGCAGCTTCCGGTGGAGCGGGTGGCGATCGCCAGCCCCGACACCGACGGCTCGCCCTACAACTGGGGCACGACCGCGAGCCGCGTCACCTATGTCGCCGGCCGCTCGGTGGTCGGCGCGGCGGCGGAGATCGAGCGCCAGCTCAAGCGCCATGCGAGCGAGATGCTCGAATGCAGCGCCGACGACCTCGAGCTGCTGCCCGGCGGCAAGGTCGCGATCAAGGGCGTGGCGCAGAAGGCGGTGAGCTTCGCCGACATCTCGGGACGGGCCCACTGGGCGACCGGCGGCCCGCTGATCGGCACGCACAGCTGGGTCTTCGACGAGAAGACCTTCGATCCCAAGCGCGCCGCCGCCCTCGGCCTGCCGTTCGCGCAGATCGGCGTCTTCAGCTTCAACGCCCTGGCGGTCGAGGTCGAGCTCGACGAGGCGACCGGCCAGGTCCGCGTCGTCGGCGCCTGGTCGGCCTGCGACATCGGCCGGGCGATCAATCCGGCGATGGCAAGCGGCCAGATCGAGGGTGCGTTCGTCCAGGGCATGGGCTACGCCCTGGTCGAGGAGATGGTGTGGGACGGCGCGCGCCTCGCCAACCCGAGCCTCATGGACTACAAGATCCCGACCATGGCCGAGCTGCCGGAGACGCTCGAGGCCTACCTCGTCGAGTCGGAGGAGCCGAGCGGGCCGTTCGGCGCCAAGAGCGTGGGCGAGCTCGGCATCAACGGCGTTGCCGCGGCGATCGCCAACGCCGTGGCCGACGCGGCGGGCGTTCGCCTGCGCCGCCTGCCGCTGACCGGCGAGCGCGTGCTGCTTGGCCTGCTCGACGCAGCGGAGAAGCCGTGAAGCTCGCCGACTATCCGCCGCAGGAGGCGCTCTCGGCGCTGGGCGCGTCGTACCAGGAACGGGTCCTGGCGCGCTCGGCCGGCATCGAGGGGCGCGAATTCGCGTACGGCGACGATCCCTACCAGCGCCTGATCGTCTACCCGGCCGACGCGAGCACCGGGGAGGTGCTCGTCTTCTTCCACGGCGGCGGCTGGACCAGCGGCTACAAGGAATGGATGGCGTTCATGGCGCCCGCCCTGCAGGCGCGCGGCATCACCCTCGTCACCCCCGGCTACCGGCTTGCGCCGGGACACCTCTTTCCGGTCGGCGTCGACGACGCTGCCGACGCGCTCGCCTGGGTGCACGCCCACGCCGCTGAGCATGGCGGCAATGCGCGGCGAATCTTCGTCGGCGGCCATTCGTCCGGCGGCCACTACGCCGCGCTGCTCGCCGCGACCGCCGACTGGCGCCGCGCGCGCGGCCTGCCCGCCGACGTCGTGCGCGGCTGCCTGCCGGTCTCGGGCGTCTATCGCTTCGATGCCGAGAGCGGCCTGACGATGCGGCCGCGCTTCCTCGGGCCCGCCGGCGAGGGCGACAAGGCCGCCGCCGCCTCGCCGCTGCTGCGCATCGACTCTGGCGCCTGCGCGCCGTTCCTGCTGTCCTGGGGCAGCCGCGACTTCCCGCATCTCATCGTTCAGGGCCGGCAGATGCTGGAGGCGCTGCAGCGCGCCGGCGTCGCCGCCGAAGCGTTCGTCTTCGAAGGCGCGGATCACTTCGAGGCGAGCCTGGCCTGCGGCCAGGTCGAATCCGGCTGGCCCGACCGGGCCAGCGCCTGGATGCGAAACATACCGACCCCAACCCCTGACGAGGAGGCTCCATGACAACCACCCTTCGCCGCCGCGAGCTGCTGCTCGCCGCCATCGCCGCAAGCACCACCGGCGCCTACGCCCAGGCCGACGCGCCGGTGCGGATCGGCTTCTCGATGGCCCGCACCGGGATCATGGCCGTCGCGACGCCGCCGCAGCAGACCACCTACGACCTGTGGCGCGAGCAAGTCAACGCCGCGGGCGGCCTCGACGTCGGCGGCAAGAAGCGCAGGGTCGAGTTCGTCAGCTACGACGACCAGTCCAAGCCCGAGCAGGCGGTGCGCATCTACGAGAAGCTGATCACCGACGACAAGGTCGATCTCCTGCTCGCGCCCTGGGGCACGCCGTTCCACATCGCCATCGCCCCGGTGCTCGAGAAGTACAAGTTCCCGGTGGTCGGCAACACCGCCGCCTCGGTCGCGCTGCGCCAGATCAAGCCGGGCTACCTGTGGTTCCCGACCTCGGCGATCCCGGACCGCATTGGCGTCGAGCTGACGGCCATGATGAAGGCGGCCAACGTCAAGTCGGCGGCGATCGTCTCCAACGTCCTGCCCTTCTCCAAGGAGATCAAGAACTACCTCGAGCCGGAGCTGAAGAAGGCCGGCATCGAGCTGAAGCACACCTCGGAGTACCCGCCCGACGTGAAGGACATGACCGCGACACTGACCCAAGTGAAGCAGGCCAACGTCGACGCGGTGATCGCCCTCGCCTACCCCGGCGACGCCATCCTCTATGCCAAGCAGGCCAAGGAGCTGGGCCTGACGGCGCCGTTCCAGTTCATCGCCATCGGGCCGACGGCCGCGTTCTTCGCCAAGGCCGTCGGCGCCTCTTCCGCCGAGGGCGTCGTGACGATCGCCCATTGGACGCCGCGCCCCGACTGGAAGGGTTCGCAGGCTTTCTACGACGCCTATTCGAAGAAGTACGGCGAGGCGCCTGACTACCTCGACGCGGCGCTGCCCTGGATGTCGCTCGAGATCCTGCAGAGCGCGGTGGCGCGCGCCGGGCTCGACAAGGAGAAGATCCGCGAGATCATTTCCAAGGACACCTTCGAGACGATCAACGGCAAGGTCCGCTTCGAGGGGGTGCAGAACGTGATCACGCCGACCGCCTTCGTGCAGATGCAGAAGGGCAAGCTCCAGCTCGTCTGGCCGAAGTCGATCGCCACCGGCGCGTACGAGCCGAAGAAAGGCTGGTGATCGGGCTCGGCCGGACACCGCCATGTCGTCGATCGTCGACACGCTGCTGTCCGGCCAGCTCCTGTTCGCGGCCCTGGTGACGGGGTCGCTCTACGCCCTCGTCGCCCTCGGGCTGAACCTCGTCTACGGCACGCTGCGCATGCTCAACGTCGCCCACGGCGACGTCGTCATGCTCGGCGCCTACGGCGCCTACTGGGCGTTCTCGGTCGGCGGCATCTCGCCGATCGTCGCCGCGCCCGCGGTCGCCGCGCTCGGCGCGCTCGCCGGGCTCGCGGTGCACCGCGGCCTCGTGCGGCGCCTCTTCGCCACCGCTGGCGCCGGCTCGACCCGGCTCGAGGGCAACTCGCTGCTCCTCTTCTTCGGCCTCTCGATCATCCTGCAGAACGCCGCCGCGCTCGCGTTCACGCCGAACGCCCGTGGCCTGGCGTACTGGACCGAGGTCTACCACCTCGGCAACGTGGCGATGACCGGCAACCGGATCGCCGCGCTCGTCATCGCCGGCGCGACCTGCATCGCCGTCGCGGCCCTGCTCGGCCGGAGCCTCCTCGGCCTTTCGATGCGCGCCGTGATCGAGAAGCGCGAGGCCGCGACCATCGTCGGCATCGACGTCGACCGGGTGCAAGCGATCAGCTTCGCCCTCGGCTTCGCGACCGCGGCGCTGGCCGGCGCGCTGGTCTCGATGCTCGAGCAGATCTCGCCCTTCACCGGCTTTCCGTTCACGATCGCCGCCTTCATCGTCATCATCCTCGGTGGCCTCGGCAACCTGTTCGCCGGGCTGGGCGCCGCGCTCCTGCTCGGCGCACTCGAAACCTACGGCGTCGCCCTCACCTCGGCGAACATGCGCTCGGTGCTGCTCTATGGCGCCTTCGTCGCCGCCTTGCTGCTGTTCCCCAAGGGCCTGTTCGCGCGCAGGGCGAGGGCCGCTTGAGCGCCGTCCCGGTGCCGGCGCCGGCGACACGCGCCTGGGCGGTCGCCGGCCTCCTCGGCGCAGCAGCGCTGGCGGCGCTGCCCTTCTTCGCCAACCCCTACCTGGTCGCGACCGGGCTGACGCTGCTCATGTGGCTGGCGCTCACCCAGAGCTGGTGCCTGCTCTCGAAGCTGACCGGCTATGTCTCGCTCGGCCACGTCGTGTTCTACGGCCTAGGCGCCTACCTCGTGGTCGTCACCTGGCAGAGCTGGCCGCTGCCGCTGGCGATCGCCGCCGCCGGCGCGCTGGCGGCGCTGTTCGCGGCGCTGATCGGCCTGCCCGTGCTGCGCGTGCGCGGGCCCTACTTCGTGATCCTCACCTTCGGCATCGCCGAGCTGGTGAAGTACAGCATCCTCGCTGCCGAGGCGGCGAGCGGCACCGCGAGCCGGATCCTGTTCGGCGCGCCCGACCTGATCGTCATCTACTTCGCCATGTTCGCGCTTGCCGCCGCGGCGACGCTGCTGCTGGTGGTCGTTGGCCGCTCGCGCTTCGGCCACGGCCTGCGCTCGCTGCGCGAGAACGAGGAGGCCGCCGAGACGCTCGGCGTGCCGGTGGTCCGCTACAAGCTGCTCGCCTTCGTGCTCTCGGCGGCGATCCCCGGGATGGTCGGCGCGGTCATGGCGCTGCGCTCCACCTATTTCGTGGTCGGACAGGTGTTCGATCCGATGATCTCGGTGACCGCCATCGCCATGGCGCTGCTCGGCGGCGGCGACGACACCCGCGGGCCGATCCTCGGCACCCTGTTTCTCTTCATCGTCTCCGAGGTGCTGTGGATCCGCGCGCCGCTGGCCTACATGCTGATCCTCGGCGCCGTGCTCGCCGGCTTCGTGCTGGTGGCGCCCGGCGGCATCTTGGGCTTGCTCGACAGTCGCCGCGCCCGCGGCGCGAGCGGCGCATGAACGACGCCGACAGCGCGCCGCTGCTGGAGGTCCGCGACCTCGGCAAGCGCTTCGGCGGCCTGACCGCGCTGTCCGGCGTCTCGTTCTCGGTCGCCGCCGGCGAGACGGTCGGCATCATGGGCGCGAACGGCGCCGGCAAGACAACCCTCTTCAGCCTGATCGCCGGCAATGCGCGGCCGAGCGCGGGCACCATCGCCTTCGCCGGCGGGCGCATCGACGGCCTTTCGCCGGACCGCATCTGCCGCCTCGGCATCGCCCGCACCTTCCAGATCGTCAAGCCCTTTCCCGGCCTCACCGTGCTCGAGAACCTGCGCACGGCGGCGATGTTCGGCCGCGCCGGCCTGCGCGACCGGCGCGAAGCCGACGCCGCGGCGATGGCGGTGCTCGAGGAGGTCGGCATGGCCGCCCTGGCATCGGCGCCAGCGGCGACGCTCACCCTCGCCGGGCAGAAGCGCCTCGAGGTCGCGCGCGCCATCGCCACCGGCGCCCGCCTCGTCCTCCTCGACGAGGTGATGGCCGGCCTGACCGCGACCGAGGTGGCGCAGATGCTCGACACCCTGCGCCGCGTGCGCGATGCGCGCCGGCTGACCCTGATCGTCATCGAGCACGTGATGCAGGCGCTGATGAAGCTCTGCGCCCGCATCGTCGTCCTGCACCACGGCGAGCGCATCGCCGAGGGCACGCCGGAAGCGATCGGCAACGACCCGCGCGTGCTCTCCGTCTACTTCGGAACGGCGGCATGAGCGGCCCCGCCTGCACGTTCCGAAGGGGTCGCTCCCTGCCGTCCGGCGGGACCGCGCGCGATCCGCGGGTGCGGCGATGACCGAGCCGCTGCTGCGCATCGAGTCGCTCGCCGGCGGCTATGGCGCGACCCGCATCCTCCATGGCCTCGATCTCTCGGTCGGCAGCGACGGCGTCACCGCCCTTCTCGGCGCCAACGGCGCCGGCAAGACGACGCTGATGAAAACCCTGGCCGGCGTGCTGCCCGCGAGCAGCGGGCGCATCTTCTTCCGCGGCGAGGAGATCACCGGCCGCAACGCCGCCGAGCGGGTGCTCGCCGGGATCGTGCTCGTGCCCGAGGGCCGGCTCGTCTTTCCCGACCTGAGCGTGCACGAGAACCTGCGCCTGGGCGCCGTCAACCGGCGCGCCCGCGCCGGCTGGCGCGGCGCGCTCGAGGAGGTGCACGCGATCTTCCCGAAGCTGCTCGAGCGCCGCCACCAGGCCGCGGCCACGCTTTCGGGCGGCGAGCAGCAGATGCTGGCGATCGGCCGCGGCCTGATGGCACGCCCCTCCCTGATGTTGCTCGACGAGCCGACGCTCGGCCTTGCCCCGGTGGTGGCGCTGCACATGTTCGAGCTGATCCGCACCCTCTCTTCGTCGATCACCCTGCTGGTCGCCGAGCAGGACGTGCGGCGTACGCTCGACGTGGCGCGCCGCGCCTACGTGATCGATAACGGCCGTGTCGCCCTCGAGGGCGACGCCGGCGAACTGGCGGAAGATCCGAAGATCCGCCAGGCCTACCTGGGCCTCTGAGCAACCGCCATGCGCTTTCATCGCCTTTCCGGAACCCCCTCGCTCGCCTTCGACCTCGCCGGCGACGGCAGCGGCGAGCTCGTCCTCTTCATGCACGGCATCGGCGGCAATCGCAGCAACTGGCGCACGCAGCTTCCGGAGTTCGCCGAGCGCTTCTCCTGCGCGGCCTGGGACGCGCGCGGCTACGGTGACAGCGACGACTACGAGGGGCCGCTCGCCTTCGACGACTTCGTCGCCGACGTGCTGCGCGTGCTCGACCACTTCGGTGTCGCCAAGGGCCACCTGCTCGGCCTGTCGATGGGCGGGCGGATCGCCATGCGCACGGCGCTGCTCCATCCCGACCGGGTGGCGACGCTGACCCTGGTCGACACCCACGAGGGCTTCGCCGCCTTCAGCGCCGAGCAGCGCCAGGCGTTCGTCGACAGCCGCCGCGCGCCGCTGCTCGCCGGCAAGGAGCCCGCCGACATCGCCGAGCCGGTGGCGCGCTCGCTGATCGGCCCCCATGCCGCGCCCGAGCATCTCGAGGAGCTGCGGCGCAGCATCGCGGCGCTGCACAAGGGCTCGTACATCAAGTCGCTCGAGGCGACGGTGGCCCAGGTCGACCTCGGCGACATCGCCGCGATCCGCGCGCCGGCGCACTTCATCGTCGGTGCCGAGGATCCGCTCACGCCGCCGGCGATGCACTACGAGATGGCCGCCAAGCTCGGCGGCGCGCCGGTGAGCGTGCTGACCCGGGCCGGCCACCTGAGCAACATCGAGAATGCGCCGGCGTTTAACCGGGCGGCGCTGGCCTGGTTGACCGACCGCCACGGCCTCGGCGCAGCGCCGACGCAGAACTTCTCGGCCGGCCGCTAGACCGGCGTCAGCGGACCGCCGACGGTCGAATTTCGATCCCTACAATCCGCCGTCGCCCTGACGCGGCGCGGTCTTCGAAAGGTTCCCGTCATGCCCTCCCGCCTCTGCCGTTCCACCCTTGCATCGGCATTCGTCGCCTTCGGCCTGGCCATCGGGGTCTTACCCGCGCACGCCGCCGACAAAGTCAAGGTGGGCTTCGTCAGCACGCTCTCCGGCCCTTCCGCCGCCCTCGGCGTGGACATCCGCGACGCCTTCCTGCTCGCTGTGAAGCTCAACGGCGGCAAGCTCGGCGGCCTGCCGGCGGAGGTGATCGTCAGCGACGACCAGTTCAAGCCCGACGTCGCCAAGGGGCTGTTCGAGAAGAACATCAAGCGCGACAAGGTCGACTTCATGACCGGCGTCGTGTTCTCCAACATCATGCTGGCCGCCCTGCCCGAGGCGCTCGACGCCAAGACGTTCTATCTGAGCCCGAACGCTGCGCCGTCGTCGATGGCGGGCAAGGACTGCAACCCCGACTTCTTCGCCGTCGCCTGGCCGAACGATGCATACCACGAGGCGGCGGGCCAGTTCGCCACCCAGCGCGGCATGAAGAGCGTGTACCTGATCGCGCCCAACTACCAGGCGGGCAAAGATTCGCTCTCCGGCTTCAAGCGCACCTTCAAGGGCCAGGTGGTCGGTGAGAACTACACCAAGCTCGGCCAGCTCGACTACGCCGCCGAGCTCGCCGAGGTCCGCGCCGCCAAGCCGCAGGTGCTCTACGTCTTCCTGCCGGGTGGCATGGGCATCAACTTCATCAAGCAGTTCGTCGGCGCCGGTCTCGGCAAGGACATCACGCTGCTGCTGCCCGGCTTTTCCGCCGACCAGGACGTGATCGGGCCGGTGGGTGGGGCGATGTCGGGCCTGTTCAACACCGCGCACTGGTCGCCCGACTTCAGCAATGCCGCCAACCAGAAGTTCGTCGCCGAGTTCAGGAAGGAATACAACCGCACGCCGACGCTCTACGCCTCGCAGGGCTACGACACGGCGCGCCTGATCGACGCCGCGGTGCGCGACGTCAAGGGCAAGCTCGAGGACCACGAGGCGGTGAGGAAGGCGCTGAAGGCGGCGAAGTTCGAGTCGGTGCGCGGACCGTTCCGCTTCAACACCAACCAGTACCCGATCCAGAACTACTACGTGCGCACCGTCGGCAGCGACGGCAAGGGCGGCCTGATCAACAAGTCGTTCAGCGAGCCGATCCTCAAGGACCACGGCGACGCGTATGTCCAAGCCTGCGCGATGAAGTGAGCGTTCTCGCGCTCGAGCAGGCCTTGAACGGCCTGCAGTTCGGGCTGATGCTGTTCCTGCTGGCGGCAGGGCTCACACTGGTGTTCGGCGTGATGGACATGATCAACCTCGCGCACGGCTCGCTCTACATGGTGGGCGCATTCATCGGCGCCTGGATCGTCGGCCTCACCGGCTCGTTCTTGCTCGGCATCGTCGGCGCGGTGCTGGGCACCGCCGCCTTCGGCATGGCGCTCGAGTCCAGCCTCTTGCGCTCGCTCTATGCCCGAGACCACCTCTCGCAGGTGCTCGCCACCTTCGCCCTGATCCTGATCCTCAACGACGGCACCCGGATGCTGTTCGGCAATGACCTGCCGCTCTCGGCGCCGGCGGCGCTCGACGGCCCGGTCGAGCTGCTGCCCGGCCTCTCGTACCCGGCCTACCGCCTGGTGATCATCGGCGCCGGCCTGGTGCTGGCGCTCAGCCTCTATCTGCTGGTGGTGAAGACGCGGATGGGCGCGCTGGTCCGCGCCGGCGCCTCGAACCGCGAGATGGCCACCGCCATGGGCGTCGACATCAAGCGGCTCTTCACCGTCGTCTTCGGCATCGGCGCGGGCCTGTGCGCGGTGGCCGGCGTGCTGATGGGGCCGTTGCTCGCGGTGCAGGTGGGCATGGGCGAGAACATCCTGATCCTCGCCTTCGTCGTCATCGTCATCGGCGGCATCGGCTCGATCCGCGGCGCCCTCGTCGGCGCCCTGCTCGTCGGCGTCGTCGACACCTTCGGCCGCACCGTGATGCAGGCGCTCTTCCGCGAGTTCCTGCCGCCGCAGATGGCAAGCGCCGCCGGCCCGGCGCTGGCCTCGGTGGCGATCTACGTCTTCATGGCGGCGGTGCTGGCGATCCGGCCGCAGGGCCTCTTCCCGGCGCGCGGCTGATGTCGCCGCTGCAACGCCGCGTCGCGCTCGGGCTGCTCGCAATGCTCCTCGTCGCCCTGCCGCCGGCGATGCAGGCGCTTGGCGCCGGCTACTACGTCAGCACCGCCGGCAGGATCGTCGTCTTCGCGATCGCCGCGACCAGCCTCAACCTCGTGCTCGGCTACGGCGGCATGGTCTCGTTCGGCCATGCCGCGTTCTTCGGCCTCGGCGCCTACGCCACCGGCGTGCTGGTCAGCGAAGGCGTGCTCAACGCCGGCGCGCACCTGCTCGCGACCATGGCCCTCACCGCCCTCGCCGCGCTCGTGATCGGCGCGATCTCGCTGCGCACCCGCGGCGTCTACTTCATCATGATCACGCTCGCCTTCGGGCAGATGCTGTTCTACCTCGCCAACTCGATCAAGGGCTACGGCGGCGACGAGGGCCTCAACATCCGTGCCCGCTCGCTGCTCGGCTTCGGCCTCGACCTGAAGGACGCGCCGACTTTCTACTACGTCGCCCTCGTCGCGCTTGCGGTCACGCTCCTCGGCCTGAACGCCTTCGTGCGCTCGCGCTTCGGCCGGACGATCGTCGCCATCCGCGACGACGACCTGCGCGCCGAGGCGCTGGGCTTCGCGACCTACCGGATGCGGCTGGCGGTGTTCGTCGCCGCCGGCGCGATCGCCGGCATCGCCGGCGCGCTCTCGGTCAACCAGCAAGGCTACGTCAGCCCGAACCTTCTGCACTGGACCCAGTCAGGCACGCTGATGGTGATGGTGATCCTCGGCGGCGTCGCCTCGCTTTGGGGCGGCGTGCTCGGCGCCGCCCTGCTGGTGGTTCTGCAGGAAGTGCTCTCCGCCTACACCACGCACTGGGAGTTCTGGACCGGCTGGGTCCTGCTCGCGGTGGTGCTGTTCGCGCGCCATGGTCTCGCCGGCTGGCTGGCCGACCTCAGCGCGCGCAAACGATGAGCGCCGCCGCATCCGCCCCCCAGCCGCTGCTCGACGTGCAGCAGCTTTCCAAGCGCTTCGGCGGCGTGGTCGCGAGTTCCGGCGTCGACCTGCGAGTGCATGCCGGCGAAGTGCACGCGCTGATCGGCCCGAACGGCGCCGGCAAGACGACGCTGGTGGCGCAGCTCGCCGGCCAGGTGCGGCCCGACCGCGGCCAGATCGTATTCGCCGGCCACGACATCACCCATCTTTCGCCGCACGAGCGGGCGCGGCGCGGGCTGGCACGGTCGTTCCAGATCACGCGGCTCTTCAAGAGCTTCGACGTGCGCGCCAACGTCGCCCTCGCGGTGCAGGCCGCACGCCATGGCGACCCGGCAGCCGCCGCGCCGGCTGGTCGCGAGGCCGAGGCCCGCCGCGTCGACGAGGTGCTGGCGGAGATCGATCTCGCCCCCAAGGCGCACGCGGCCATCGCCGCGCTCTCGCACGGCGAGCAGCGCGCCCTCGAGGTCGGCCTGGCGATCGCCAGTCGGCCACGCCTGGTGATGCTCGACGAGCCCATGGCCGGCATGGGTCACGACGAATCGAAGCGCATGGAAGCGCTGATCCAGCGCCTGCGCGCCCACACGACCGTGCTGCTGATCGAGCACGACGTCGATGCCGTGTTCCGTCTCGCCGACCGTGTCTCGGTGCTGGTGAGCGGGCAGATCATCGCCAGCGGCGCGCCCGAGTCGGTGCGTCGCGACAGCGGCGTGATCGAGGCCTACCTGGGCGAGGAGTGAGCGTGGCCCTCGCCTCCGCGTCGGCTGCCGGCGAGACCCTGCTTGCGGTCCGCGGCCTGCATGCCGGCTACGGCGGCAGCGAAGTGCTGCAGGGCGTTGACCTCGAGGTGGGCGCGGGCGAGGTGGTGTCCTTGCTCGGCCGCAACGGCATGGGCAAGACGACGCTGGTGCGAACAGTCTGCGGCCTGCACCCGGCGCAGCGCGGCGAGGTCGTGTTCCGCGGCGAGCGGGTCGAGGCCGGAGCACCGCACCGGGTCGCGCGGCGCGGCCTGGGCCTGGTGCCCGAGGGCCGGCAGATCTTCGCCAACCTCACGGTCGAAGAGCACCTGAGCGCATTCGAGCGCCCGCGCGCCGGGCCGGCGATCGGCGATGGCGCCGGCGATGGCGCGGACGTCACCCGAGGCGGGCACAGAAGCACGGCGGCCGAGCGCGTCGCCCGTGTCTTCGAGCTGTTCCCGCGCCTTCACGAGCGGCGCACGCACATGGGCAACCAGCTCTCCGGCGGCGAGCAGCAGATGCTGGCGATCGGCCGCGCCCTGGTGACCGAGCCGCGCCTCTTGATCCTCGACGAGGCCACCGAGGGCCTCGCACCGCTCGTGCGCCAGGAGATCTGGCACTGCCTGGCCGCGTTGCGCGCGAGCGGCCAGGCGATCCTGGTGATCGACAAGTACGTGCAGCGCCTGATCCAGCTCGCCGACCGGCATGTCATCCTCGAGAAAGGCCGGGTCGCGTGGACCGGCAGCTCGGCCGAGCTCGACGCCGACCCGTCGATCTGGCAACGTCACCTGGGAGTGTGAGAACGAGATGAGCTTCAGCAGCGACCCCGAGATCGACAAGGCGTATTCGCCGAGCCGCGCCCTGCCCGAAGGCGTGTTCCAGGCGCACATGGACCTCTACCGCGACCGCTCGCTGGAGGTCTACCGCACGCAGCCGCACGAGCGCGACCTCCGCTACGACGAGGCCAGCGGCCAGGGGCTCGACATCGTGCCCGCGCCCGGTTCCGGCCTGAAGCCGGCCTTCGTCTTCATCCACGGCGGCTACTGGCGGATGCTGAGCAAGGACGAGTCGGTCTACATGGCGCCGGCGCTCAACGCCCGCGGCATCACGCTCGTCGCCCCCGACTATTCGCTCGCCCCGGCCACCTCGCTCGAGGAGATCGTGCGCCAGGTGCGAACAGCGATCGTCTGGCTGTACCGCCACGGCGCCGAGCACGGCATCGACCCGGAGCGGCTCTTCATCGGCGGACACTCGGCCGGCGGCCATCTCACCGGCGCCCTGGTCGCCGGCGGCTGGCGCCAGGCCTTCGGCCTGCCCGAGAACGTGATCAAGGGCGCGATGCCGGTGAGCGGGCTGTTCGACCTCGAGCCGATCACGCGCTCGTTCGTCAACGAATGGATGGGGCTGGACGGCACCCGCTCGGACGCGCTCAGCCCGATCTTCCACCTGCCGCCCGAGCCCTGCCGCATGGTCGTGGCCTGGGGCGGCGCCGAGACCCAGGGCTTCCACGACCAGTCGCATGCCTGGCTCGCCGCCTGGCGCGGCGCCGGCTTTCCCGCGGTCGAGCTCGAGGTGCCGGGACGGCATCACTTCGACATCGTGCTCGACTGGTGCGATCCGGACTCGGCAATGACGCGAGCGCTGGCCGCCATGGTCCTCGGCGACGAGCCGACCTCTCGCGGATGACCCGACATGGCTGAAGACCCCCTCCCGCGCATCGATCTGCAAGCCCCCGACATCGGCCGCTGGAAAGACGGCGGCAGCGGCGTCGACTGGGTGCACGTGCTCGACTCCGGCCGCCCCGGCCCAAAGGCAATGGTGCAGGCGCTGACCCACGGCAACGAGATCTGCGGCGCGATCGCCCTCGACTGGCTGCTCGGCAGCGGCTTCCGCCCGGAGCGCGGCACCTTGACGGTGGCCTTCGCCAACGTCGAGGCCTACGCCCGCTACGACCCCGCCGACCCCTTCCCTTCGCGCCTGGTCGATGAGGACTACAACCGGGTCTGGTCCGACGACACGCTGTTCGGCCCGCGCGATTCGCTCGAGCTGCGCCGTGCCCGGCTGCTCAGGCCGTTCGTCGATGACGCCGAGCGGCTGCTCGACATCCACAGCATGAGCGAGCCCTGTCGGCCGCTGATGGTCTGCGGCGTGGTGGAGAAGAACGTCGCCTACGCGCGCGAGCTCGGCGTGCCGGCCGACCTGCTCGTCGACACCGGCCACCCGGCCGGGATGCGCATGGTCGACCGCGGCGGGTTCGGCGATCCCGCCAGCCCGAAGCGGGCGCTGCTGATCGAATGCGGCCAGCATTGGGAGCGCGCGGCGGCCGAGGTGGCCATCGATGCGCTGGTCCGCTTCCTGGGGCTTTCAGGCGCTGCCGGCGCCGCCTGGGTGCAGGCGCATACGCGGCTGCCGCTGCCGCCGGTCCAGCGCCTGGTGCGCGTGACCGAGCCGGTGGTGGCGCTGAGCGCCGACTTCCGCTTTCTCGTGCCGACCGTCGGCCTCTCGGTCATCGCCCGGGCCGGCACGCCGATCGCGCAGGATGGCGAGCGGGTCTGGACCACGCCCTACGACAATGCGGTGCTGGTGATGCCGGGAACGCGCAACCTCAAGCCGGGAGGAACGGCGGTCCGGCTTGGACGTTTCGAAGCCTGAAAAGAAAACCGGCGCGGCCTGGAAGGCACGCGCCGGCGGGTGGGTTGCCGACTCAGGCCCTGCGGCGGCGGCGGCTCATGAAGCCCACGGCGCCGAGGCCGGCGAGCATCAGGACATAGGTCTCCGGCTCGGGAACGGGCGCGGTGACCGAGAAGTTGGCGACCTCGAAGGCGTTGATCTTCGGCGAGTTCGTGAAGGCCAGGCCGAGGATGTCGACGCCAGCATCGGCGGTGAACTGCACGTACTGCGAGAAGCTCTGGTCGCCGTTCGTGACGCTGAAGCCAAGGCCCGCCGCGGTGAAGGCGAAATTGCCGGCGGTGGTCATGACCGTCAGGGAGTTGTACAGGTCGGGCGATCCCCAGAGGAAGCTGATGTAGCCGATGCCACTGCTGAAGCTGACGGTCGACGGCTCGGTGGTCGTCGGGCCCGCCGAGAGGAAGTTCCCGCCGGCGATGGCGCCCTTCGGAATATCGGCGAAGGGCTGGTCGGCGTTCAGGATGGTGCCGCCCACGATCGACGCGTTCACCGAGCCGGTGAGCGAGCAGTCACCCGGCAACACGCACGCCGCCGGAGAGGACAGGAGCAGGAAAGTTCCTGCGCCGCCGCCCAGGGCGCCGGTAACTTGCGCCTGGGCACCGAGCGAAGCGGCCAGGGCGATGGAAGCGAATAGCGTCTTGCCGAATTTCATAAGACTCCCGATTGGTCTTGTTGCTGAAGGGGTCCCGGCGGCCACCGCGCGAGGTAGGGAAGTTATAAGGGCCAACCGCAAAAATCGATTCCCCGGGTTCCGGGGGTTCGGCGACAAACGGTAGCCAAAGGTACCGCCGCCCCCCCGTGAACAGGGGGTACGGTCGGCGCTCACCCGGAGATCAGGATGACCACGACCCTGGACAGACACGATTTCGACACGAAGGCGGTGCTGCGCCTGCGCGAGGACCTGGCCCTGGCGTTGCGGGCCGCGGCGCACCACGGCCTGGCCGAGGGGGTGTGCAACCATTTCAGCGTCGAGCTGCCCGGCGGCACAGGCCGGTTCCTGCTGAATCCGCGCGGCCTGCTCTGGCGGGAGGTTCAAGGCGGCGACATCGTCATGATCGACGCCCGCGGCAACAAGCTAGCCGGAGATCACGAAGTCGAGCCGACAGCGATGTTCATCCACGCCGCGATCCATCGCCTCTGCGCCAAGGCCTGCGTGCTGCACACCCACATGCCCTACGCCACCGCCCTGACGCTGACGGCGGACCGGTGCCTGGACACCACGCTGTCGCAGAACGCGATGCGCTTCCACGGGCGCATCGCCGTCGATGCGAGCTACAACGGACTGGCGCTCGACGCCTCCGAAGGCGAGCGGATCGCCCGGGCCATGGACACGGCCGACGTCGCCTTCCTCGGCAACCACGGCGTCGTCGTCTGCGGCGACCGCCTGGACTACGCCTACGACGACCTCTACTACCTCGAGCGGGCCTGCATGGCCGAGGTGCTGGCGCGCTCCACCGGCCGGCCGCTCGTGCCGGTGGATGCAGCGATCGCCGGCCGCGTCGGCGCGCAGACCCTCGGCGAGCGGCTGCAGTCCGAGCTGTTCTTCGCCGCCCTCCGGCGCACGCTTTCCTGAGCGAAGCCGGCGGCGGCGGCGCTCAAGCGCGGCCCATCTTCCCTTGCAGCACCGCGATGAGGTGTCCTTTCGCCTCGGCGAGCTGGGCCTTGTCGCTGTCGTGCACCTTGCGGAAGAAGGCCGCGCATTCGGGCGAGCCGGCCTGCTCGGCGTCCTGGATGTACTGGTCGTAGGCCATCAACGCCTGCGCCTTGTTCTGGATCAGGGTGATCCAGTCGTAGGCCAGGTCGCTGAGGGGATGGGTGTCGGCTGATTTTTCCTGCATGGCGTGCCTCGTTCGGGAAGGGAGACGGGAGTCCGGAGGGCCGGCAATCCGGATTCCCGCGTCATCGTCCGTCGCGGCCGAGGCCGCACATGGCTCGCCGAGTCCGACACCCCGGTGGCGCGATGTCCCACAAGCGCAGGCTCGTTCAACCGGGAAACTCGGCCCTTGAACGGGAACGCGAATGGACGATGCTTTCCTCTGTGAGGCCACAGGCTCGTTCGTGCTCGTTCGGATCCTGCAGCGGGCGACGGAGCAGCTGCTCGAGGAATGCCAAGTCTGCGTCCTCGAGGGCATGCGCGACTCGGGCTCGAAGGCCATTCTCTACGACCTCACCGAAATGCCGCCGGCGCCGATGAGCGTGCTGCTCTACCAGCGGGTGCTCAACGAACACGTGGCCGCGCTGCAGATCAAGCGGGCGATCGTCGTGCCGAACGCACAGATCGCCCACCTCGCACGGCTCGCCTTCGGCGGGAGCGAGTATCAGCTGTTCTACGACGACCTTCCGGCCGCCAAGGACTATCTCCGCGATGCCAGCCCGTTCACCAGCGCCGACTGGAACGTGCGTGTGATCGAAGAACGGCGGCTGCGCGAGCGCCGCGGCGCCCGCCGCGAGCCGGGCGGGCGGCGGCTGCGCGACGGGACGACGGGCTGAGGCGGCCTCCGGGATCGTTCCGAATGCGGTGTCTTCGCCCTGCTACGGCGAGATCCGATACAGCGTCGTCGGCGTCGGGTCTTGCGGATCCACCGCGGTTGCCGTCTTTCCGTCGGCCGAGAGGGTGATGACGAAGTTCGCTTCGGTATTGGACACGCCGCCGCTGCTGTCGAAGATGCCGCCGCAGCCGTTGGTGTCGTAGATCTTGTTGAAGATCCGCAGCGCCCCGGTGGCGGGGTCGAAGCTGTAGTCCGACCATTCGATCCCCGGTGGCCCCTGGCGCGCCACGTCGCAGGCGCCACCCGGCTCGACATCGCCCGCGCTGTACGGATGGATCGACATCACCTTGCCGTCGGCGAAGAAGATGAAGTGCGGCGCCTTGAAGTCGGTTGCCGAATCCACCGCCCACATGCCGACGATGCCGTTCGGGTCGTCGACGAAGCGCGGGACGCTGCCGCCTTCGAAGGTGATCGCCGTCGGGGTGATGTTGACGATGCCTTCCCCCACGCCTGGGTGCGAGAAGCCCCATTCGCCGTTGCTGTCGATCGCCAGCAGCACGCCGGTCTTGCCGGCGGCCAGGTCGACGTCGACCCAGCCCTTCTCGAGCCCGGGCTGGCCGCCGCCGCCGGGTGGCCCCACTTCGGCCATCAGGAACTCGCCGTTGTCGCCGAAGCGGATCACCGATGTGCCGCTGGCGTCGACGAAGACCCAGACGCCCTTCAGCGTCGCTGCGGTCGTGGCCTTGGCACCCGTGAGCGTCTTGGGCGCGTCGGCCGGCTGGATCCGCGGCAGGCCAAGTTGGAAGGTCAGCGCCTGCGCCGCCGCCAGGTTCAGCCGCACTTCGTTGCCCGTCACGCCGGACGGATTGATGAAGCCGAAGTAGACCTTGCCGCCGCGCTCGACGAACAGCCGCATGGAGCTCAGCCGCTGCACCGCCGCTGGCAAGTTGCCGAAGCTCATCACGCGGGCATCGCCGAGGGCCGCGACCGTGTAGGTGCCGGTGCCGATGGCAGAGCAGTTGCGCGGCGAGTTGTCGGCCTTGCGGCGGTAGCACTGGTAGTAGGTCGTGCCGTTGCCGGTGGCCGCGAAGCCCACGCGCATGGCGCCGGCGTTGGTGTAGTAGTTGCCAGTGCCGGCCGGCAGGCTGGTGTAGTAGTTCGGCACGTCGCCCAGGCTGACGGTGCTCAGGCCCCAGGTCTCGTTCGGGTCGAGGCTGGTGCCGTCGGCGTTGCTCGAGGCACCGAAGATGCAGGGCTTGCCGGGATTGCGCGCGACCATCTCCTCGAGGCTCGTCGTCGCCACCGCAGTGCCGGCGTTCTGGCAGGCGACCGCCCCCGCCCGGGCATCGCCGCCGGCAGCGACGGCGGCGCCGAACACCGCTACCTGGTTCACAGGCCGCACGTCGTACGCAGGAGCGTTCTTGTCGATGAAGAAGGTCTGCAGGAAGAGCTTGGAGCCGGCCGGGAACGTGGCCGCGCCGAGCAGGGCGGTGTTCAGCCTCCAGCCGTTGCCGCCCCCGCCGCCCGTGTACGTGCCCGGTCCCACCGCCGGCAGGATCTTGTTCGTGATGATGTCCGCCATGCTCTGGCCGGCGATGTCGACCGCGGCGCGGGTGCTCACGCCCTGCGAGTAGTTGTCGCAGATGTTGTAGTTGCTGCGCCCCTGAGCGTCGCGCTGCGTCTGCCAGTTGCGCTGGCCGAGCATGCAGGCCACCCAGTCGCTGCCGTTCCAGTGCAGGTCGCCGGCGCGGTCCTTCGTGAAGCCGGTGGCGAAGGATTCCGCCACCCCCACCGTGGGCTGGTAGGCGTAGGGCTGCATGCTGGTGCGCACGTCGTAGTAGTGGACCCGCCCATCGGCGTCGGGCGTGTTGTCCAGGGCGGTCGCCTGGTTAACGTGCATGAACCAGTGGGCGGCGTCGGTGTACTGCAGCGCGGCCATCGAGGCCGACGTCTCCGGCGTGGCCGCCGTCGAGTCCGGAGGCAGCTTGGCGATACCGACCGCCACAACGACCCCATCGATCGTCAAGCCGGTGCCGGCGACCACGCCGCCGGCCGCCGTGCCGAGCGCGGTCTGCAGCGCCGCGCCGCTCACGCCCACCAGGGCCGGGTCGGCCGCGGCGGCGCCGATGGCCGGCAGCGCGCCCATCACCGCATTGGCCACCGCCTTGTCGACATCGGCCTGGGCAACGGTGCCACCGCTGAGATCGCTCTGACCCACGGCGGGCGCCACGGCGGCGGTCTGTTGCACCTGCGTCAGCCGCACCAGGCGTGCGGCATTGGCGGCGACGGCATTGGCGGCGTTGGTCGCGGCGGTGAAGTCGTCCAGGGGTGAGACGGTCAGGTTCAGCTGCGTCTGGACGAAGCTGGTGGCATCGACCACCGTCTTCCCCGTGGTGTCGGCGTGCAACTGCACCAGCGTGCTCAGCGGGCTGACGAAGACGCTGTGCGCGGCGCTGTTGCCGGTGGCGGGCGCCTGCAGGACGTAGGCCGTGCCCACCGCGGCGCCGGTGTCGGCGTCCTTGGCGGTGGCGGGAACGGTGACGACGATGCGGTGCTTGCCCGCGTCCGCCGCGGCGACGCTGAGGGTGAAGGCGCCGCTTGCATCGCTGACCGAGCTCGGCTCGCCGCTGTCGCAGGCGCCGTTGTCGTTCAGGTCGTAGCACGCGGTGGCACCCTGCAATGCCCCGTCGACGGCCTTGCCGGTGATGCTCACGTCGGTCGATGGCGGCGGCGGCGGGTGCCCGTCCCCGCCGCCGCACGCCACCAGAATGATCGATGCGGCAAGCGACGTCAGATTCAACGCCATTGCGCAAACCGGCTTTGTCATCGCACTCTCCCTGTTTTTGGGCGACACCGGTCGGCCGTGACCGGAGCCGCACAGTAGGAGCCGGCGGCTGCCTGCGCATCGCCGGAGGCGGGCGTTTTCCGGGGGATGGCGACGCGGCAGGTGCCGCGACTCAGATCAGGCCCTTGCGCCTTGCCTTGGCGATCGCGTCCCGCTTGTCGGTGGCCTGAAGCTTCTCGTAGATGTGCTTGATGTGGCTGTGCACCGTGTGCGGGCTGATGTTCAGGCTGGCGGCGATTTCCTTGTAGGAGCAGCCTTCCTGGATGCCGCTCAGGACGGCGCGCTCCTTCGCGCTCAGAAGAAATTCCTCCGGCGGCGGCGTATCGTGGAAGGTCTTCACGACCAGCCGCGCGATCTTCGGGCTCATCGGTGCCCCGCCCGCGCGCAAGGCGTCGAGCGCTTCCACCAGCTCGCGCGGCGTTGCGCCCTTGACGATGTAGCCGGCGGCGCCGGCCTTCAGCGCGGCGAACACGGCTTCGCGGTCCTCGCTGACCGTAAGCACGACGATGTCGAGCCCGGGCAGGACCTCCCTGGCCTTGCGGATCAGCTCGACGCCCGTCATCGCCGGAAGCCCCAGATCGGACAGCATCACGTCCGGCCGCGTTGGCTCGAGCAGCGCCAGCGCGTCCTCGGCCGAGGCGCAGGCAGCGACGACCTGCATGCCGGCCTCGCCGCTGAGCAGGAGGCGCAGGTTTTCGCGCAGCAGCTGATCGTCTTCGACGATGAGCAGCCGCAATTCGCCGCGCTGTGGGGCAGGGGGCGTCATCGCGAGTTCCAAGCCGACAGGCTAGTGCGCGGCTGGCACGGCGGCATCACCCGGCGCGGGGCATTTCGTGGGCAACGGCAAGTGCAGCCGGACCGCCGTACCCGCTCCCGCCGCGCCATCGAGTGCACCGATGGCCAGGCGGCCGCCGAGTCGCTCGGCGCGGCGGCGCATGTTGCCCAGGCCACGCGATCGGGCCTGGCCTTCGGCAAGCGGCGGCGGCCCGACCCCGTCGTCCAGGACGATGAGATGCAGGTCCTGCGCCGCGACGTCCAGGCGCACCGACACCTGCCGCGCCCGGGCGTGCTTGACGATGTTCATCAGCGCCTCCTTGTAGATGCGCGCGAGATCGAGCCGCGTCAGGCTGTCGGGCGGCGGTGCCGCTTCCGCGATCGCCGACTGCATCTCGAAGGCCAGGCCATGCGGCTCGACGAGCTTGCGGCCATAGGCGCGCAAGTCGCCGGCGACCGCCGACCAGTCGGCGTCGCTGTCTTCCAGGCTGTACATGAAGCCGCGGATTTCGGACAGCGCCGCATCGGCAAGCTCGCCGATCGTCGCGAGGCGGCCCTGCATCGCCGCAAGGTTCTGCTCCTTCTGGGCGAGGTTGGCGAGCAAGCCGATGTTCGTCGCCATCCCGCCCAGGCCATCGTGCAGGTCCTGGAGCAGCAATTCCTTCTCGCGCTGGCGCGCTTGCCCGTCGGCGGCGCGTTCGTCCCGGGCACGGTGCGCGTCGGCCGCCTGCTGCGTGAGCGCGAGCAGGGCGTCGGCCAAGGCCGCGTCGGCGGAAGTGAACAGGCGCTGTCCCTTGCCGGCGTGATGCAGGTCGAGTGCCGGCGCGTCGCCCAGCGCGGGCACCTGCAGCACCAGGCCTTCACGCGCGACGGCGACCGCGGCGACGGGCGTCGCGCTGGCGCTGATCGACAAGGGGGCGTAGATCTGCTCGAGCAGGTGGCGCCAATGGACCTGCAACGCGGCGCTCGAATCGGCGCGAAACAGGCTGTCGATCAACTGCGGCAAATAGCGTTCGACCGACATCCGCGCTGCCGGACTGAGGCGTCGCCACAGCCACTGGCGCAGCGGAAAGTACAGCCAGCCGGCGACCGCCAACGCCGTTCCGAGGGCGACCCCGGCGCCCGCGTTTAGCCACAGCAGCACGACGTCGAACAGCACGACCAGCGCCCCGCCGAGCCCCCAGATCAGCGCTTCGAACCACCAGCGGTCGAGGTTGAACAAGCGGTAGCGGGCCACGCCCAGCGCCAGGCCGACGTAGATGCACAGAACGAGAGCCGCTTCGCTCAGGCCGGACGAGATCAGGGGCCGCATCCCCAACATGATCGGCGCGCGATTGCCGAGCACGAAGGCGCCGATCGGTAAGAGCACGGCGCACAGCAGGATCTTCAGCGCAGCGCGATCGGTGGGGCGCACCCGCGTGGCGCGCCACTGCCACGCCGACAAGGGAATCAATCCGAGGAAGAACACCGCGCTCGTCGACAACGGGCCGGAAGCGCCGGGATTCGGCCACCATTGATGTTGGCCCGCCAGCCACGCGCCGAAGAAGAGGGCGCCGACCGGCAGGAGGTAGGGAATCGGCCGAAAGCGGCGGGGATAGACCCACAGCAGCGCCAGGAGCCCGAACAGGGCGAGGTACTCGCCGAATTGCTCCGTCGACCACAGGAGCGGCAGCCAGTAGGCATTGAAGGTCAGCTCGCGCCCCTTGCCGAGCGCCAGGATGGCGGCCGACAGCGTCATGCCGAGGCAGGCCAGCAGAAGCATCCATGGCGCGGCGTCGTTCGGCCTGAACGCCAGGACGCCGACGCCGATCAGCAGGGCGAGGGCGGCCAGCAGGCCCATGGCCCAGAAGTCGAAGGGCAGGCTGGCGATCGCCCGATGCCGGTGCGGATGCAGCGCGGCGCGCGTCCCGTCCGCGCGCAGGAGACCGACCTCCTCTTGGTTGATCGCGCGCCACAGGGCGCGGTGGTCGGCGAAGAATCGGTTGAATGCCGCGTAGGTGGGCAGGGAGTAGGTCGCACGCGAGATCGTGACCGCGCCGATCGGCAACAGCGAGCCATCGATGGCCTCGACCGCCGTGACGACATCGCCCGACTGGAGCGTCCCGTGTGCGGGACCAGGATCGAACACCCGGGCGACGAGGAGGCCCGGGCCGGCGGCCGGTACGTCGAACGCCAGGCCGAGCCACGGCATCGACCATGCTGCCCAGATGTCGAAGAGGACGACGGCGACAGCGACGACGCTGCCGGCCACGAGGATGCGAGCGGGGGCAAGGTGGACCGCGAGCATGGCGACGTCCGGATGCCATCGAACCCGGCGTCAGCGGCGGACGGCTCGAAAAGGAGCCAAGAGCACCGGCGATGTTGCTCGATCGCGCATCTGTGCCCCCGCGATGACCAAGGCCGGACAAGCTAGTAGTTCATCCAGGCGCTGTCAATAGAGCCTGACGCTGGATCGGCCGCGCCTCAGGCCGGCTGCACCTTCCCTCTCAACCTCCGCACCGCCCACGCCCCCGCCGGCCACAGCAGGATCACGAAGGTCGCGATCGCCAGCCCGCCGGCGATCGGCCGGGTGAAGAACACCGCCGGGCTGCCGTCGCTCTTGATCATCGAGGTGATGAAGTTCTCCTCGAGCATGGTCCCGAGCACCACGCCCAGGATCGCCGGCGCCACCGGGAAGCCGTTCTCCTCGAGCACGAAGGCCACCACGCCGAAGAACAGCACCACGCCGACCGAGAACAGCGAGTTGTTCACCGCGTAGGCGCCGACGATGCAGAACAGCAGCACCACCGGCATCAGCACCGTGCGCGGCACGGCGAGCACGGTGTTCGCCGCCTTGATGCAGGCCCAGCCGAGCGGCAGCATGATGATGTTGGCCAGGACGAACACCATGAAGATGGCGTACACGCTCGGCGCGTTGTTGATGAAGATCGAGGGACCCGGGTTCAATCCCTTGAGATAGAGCACGCCGATGGCGATGGCGGTGATGCTGTCGCCGGGAATGCCGAATACCAGCGCCGGGATCCAGGCGCCGGCCAGGGCGCTGTTGTTGGCCGCGCCCGACTCGACGATGCCCTCAATGTGCCCGGTGCCGAACTTCTCCGGCTCCTTGGAGAAGCGCTTGCTCATCGCATACGACATCCACGCCGCCATGTCGGCGCCGGCGCCGGGCTGGATGCCGACCGCGGTGCCCAGGGCGCTGCCGCGCAGCAGGCTCCAGCGGTATTTCTTCGTCAGCGTCCACATGCCGGTGAACACGTTGCCGAGCTTCTCCTTGAGGACGCGGGCCGGCGGGTCCATGTCGACCATGAAGCGAAGGATCTCCGACACCGCGAACATGCCCACCATCATCGGGATCAGCTCCACGCCCGAGAGCAGGTCGGTCACGCCGAAGGTGAAGCGCGGATGGCCGGCCGGGTTCTCCAGGCCGATGCAGGCGACGAGCAGGCCGAGCAGCAGCGAGATCAGCGCCTTCACCACCGAGGAGGCGCCGATGAACACGGCGCTCGCCAGGCCGAGCACCACCAGCCAGAAGTACTCGAACGAGCTGAACTTGATCGCCACCTCGGCCAGGCTCGGCGCCATGAAGATCATCACCAGGGTGCCGAAGAGGCCGCCCACGGCCGAGAACCACAGGCCCGCGCCGAGGGCGGTCTCGGCCTGGCCCTTGAGCGTCATGGCGTAGGCCTCGTCGGTGTAGGCGGCCGAGGCCGGCGTGCCGGGAATGCGCAGCAGGCAGCCCGGGATGTCGCCGGAGAAGATGGCCATCGCCGTGGCGGTGACGATCGCCGCCACCGCCGGCACCGGCGGCATGAAGAAGGTCACCGGCACCAGCAGCGCCGTGGCCATGGTGGCCGTGAGCCCCGGCACGGCGCCGACGAACAGGCCGAACAGGGCCGAGAAGAAGATGACGCCGAGGACGTAGGGGTCGAACACCAGGCGCGCGGCCTGCAGCACGATGTCCACGGTATGCGCCTTCGTTCGCCGGCCGGCTCAGTAGAGGATGGGCAGCACGCCCCAGGGCAGCGAGACGCGCAGCAGCTTGTAGAACGCGAGGTGGATCGCGAACGCGGCGGCCAGCGCCACCAGCACCGCCAGCCAGGGCCTGACCCGGAGCTGCAGGAAGAGCGCCAGCAGGAGCAGCGTCGCGGTGACGAGGAAGCCCAGGCGCTGCACCGTCAGCAGGTAGAACACGATCGCGCCGCAGGTGAGCAGGAAGCTGACCACGTGCCGGGGCGAGCGCAGCCACTCGCCGAACACCAGCAGCCGGCCGCCGGCGCGCAGTTCGCGCACGCCGCGCACCAAGAGGATCACGGCGCAGCCGGCGAGCCCGGTGGCGATGAGCGCCGGGAATGCGCCCGGGCCGATGTTCTGCCCGGGAATGTTCGGAAAGCTGCGGATCGCCAGGAAGACCGCCGCCGAAAGGACGAGCAGCAGCACGCCCCAGACGGCGTCGTTAAGTTTCACGGCCGGTCGAGGCGGGAAGTGGCGGCGGAGTCGGCGAAGCGGTCGCGGCTACTTGACGATGCCCACCGCCTTCATCGTCGCGCCGAGGTCGTTGGTGCTCTTCTCCATGAACGCGGCGAACTCCGACGGCGCCAGGTAGGTGACGCCGAAGCCGCGGCTGGCCATGAAGTCGTGGTATTCCTTGCTGTCGTAGACCTTCTTGATCGCCGCGACCAGCGTCGCTTCCACGTCCTTGGGCAGGCCCTTGGGCGCGGCCATGCCGCGCCAGGCGGCCATCTTCCAGTCGCTGCCGGTCTGCGACTTGAGGGTCGGCAGGGCCGGATAGAGGCCGGGCGAGGCCGAGTCCATGATCGCCAGGCTCCGCACCTTGCCGGCGTCGATCAGCGAGCGCGCCTCCGGAATCGAGCAGGGGACGATGTCGACGCCACCGGCCACCATGTCCTGCAGGCCGGGCGCGGCGCCGTTCGAAGGCACCCACGGCGCGGCCGCCGGGTCGACCTTCAGGTCCTTCAGCATGCCGGCGAGCGCCAGGTGCCAGATGCCGCCCTGGCCGGTGCCCGAGGCCTTGTGCTTGCCGGGCTCGGCCTTGATCGCATCGACCAGGTCCTTCACCGTCTTGTAGGGCGAATCGGCCCGCACCTGCAGGCCCGCGGGGTCGGCGTTGACCAGGCCGAGCGGCGTGTACGACGAGCCCTTGAGGTCGGTCAGGCCCTGCCAATGCATCATGCCGATCTCGACCGTGATCAGGCCGATGGTGTAGCCGTCGGCCGGCGACTGGGCGATGGCGCTGTGGCCGACGACACCGGAGCCGCCGGTGCGGTTGACGACGTTGATCGGCTGCTTCAGCTCTTTCTCGAGCAGCGTGCCGATGATGCGCGCGGTGGCGTCGGTGCCACCGCCCGCGCCCCAGGGCACGATCAGCGTGATCGGCCGGTCGGGGTAGGCCGCGGCAGCGACGCCGGAAACGACGAGGGCGGCGAGCGCCACGGCGGCGCGGTGCAGGAACTTCATGGGAATCCGTCTCCGTGAGGGGCATCGCTCTGGGGCGGCGACTGCCTCTGGGACCTTAGCCGCTGCGCCGATGACGAGTCAAGAGACAACGAGGCACACTCGCATCCATGCAAACCATGACGACCACCCGCCTCGGCCGCACCGGCCTGGAGATTTCCCGCATCTGCCTGGGCTGCATGAGCTACGGCACGCCGGACCGCGGCAACCACCCGTGGACGATGGGCGAGGCCGCGAGCCGCCCATTCATCAGGAAGGCGCTCGACCTCGGCATCAACTTCTTCGACACCGCCAACGTCTACTCCGACGGCACCAGCGAGGAGATCGTCGGCAAGGCGCTGCTCGATTTCGCGCGCCGCGACGAGGTCGTCATCGCCACCAAGGTGCACGGCCGGATGCATCCCGGGCCGAACGGCGCGGGGCTGTCGAGGAAGGCCGTCTTCGCCGAGATCGACGCCAGCCTGAAGCGGCTCGGCACCGACCATGTCGACCTCTACCAGACGCACCGCTGGGACTACGCCGTGCCGATCGAGGAAACGCTGGAGGCGCTGAACGACGTGGTGCGCGCCGGCAAGGCGCTGCACATCGGCGCCTCGTCGATGTACGCCTGGCAGTTCGCGAAGTCGCTCGCGCTCTCCGACAAGCACGGCTGGGCGCGCTTCCAGACGATGCAGAACTACGTCAACCTGCTTTATCGCGAGGAAGAGCGCGAGATGCTGCCGCTCTGCAAGGCCGAGGGCATCGGCGTCATCCCCTGGAGTCCGCTGGCCCGCGGGCGCCTCACCCGCGACTGGGACACGAGCACCGCCCGCACCGAGACCGACGGCTTCGGCAAGACGCTCTATGCCCGGACCGCGGACGCCGACCGCAAGGTGGTCGAGGCGGTGGCCGCGGTCGCGGCCCGGCTCGGCCGGCCGCGCGCCCAGGTCGCGCTCGCCTGGGTGCTGCACAGGCCCGAGGTCTCGGCGCCGATCGTCGGCGCGACCAGGCTCGAGCAGCTCGACGACACCGTCGCCGCGCTCTCGCTCCAGCTGTCCCCGGCGGACATCGCCGAGCTGGAGGCGCCGTACGTGCCGCACGCGGTGATCGGCCACACCTGAGACGCGGCTTCGCGCCGCCGTCCTTCCCCTCGGGTCCGGCCCGGGCGCGGGAAAGTGAATACGTCACTCGCCTGCCGCGGCACCGATCACTCGGCAAGGCGGCGCTGCTTTCCTAAATTGGCGCTACCGACCGTATTGGATGTCGGAGCCGGAGAAGGTCTCCGGACGTCCTCCCCTTGTCCTCTGCAAGGAAGCGCCATGAGCCCGAAGCACACGTTCTCCCTTTCGATCCTCGCCGTCGCCCTGGCGGCCGCCGCC
>Ga0068858_100000548_pt1 | contig 39141 bp, 32 predicted proteins | sample KBSSwiS12_FD_66589 | JGI IMG/M metagenome (GOLD analysis project Ga0068858, IMG submission 66589) | Switchgrass rhizosphere microbial communities from Kellogg Biological Station, Michigan, USA - KBS Switchgrass S1-2 | ecosystem: Host-associated > Plants > Roots > Rhizosphere > Soil ... | reverse complement strand
CGCGTTATGCCCGCCATATCGTGCTCAAGGAGATTGGCGGCGCGGGGCAACGCAAGCTGCGCGCCGCGACGGTGGCGGTGATCGGCGCCGGCGGCATCGGCTCGCCTGCGATCCAGTATCTCGCCGCCGCCGGCATCGGGAGGCTGATCCTGATCGATGACGACCGGGTCGACCTGTCGAATCTGCAGCGCCAGACTCTGTTCGGTGAGGCAGATGTGGGCGAGATGAAGGTTGCCGCGGCGTCCGAGGCGGTCGCGCGATTGAACCCCCATATACACCTGACAAAATTCGCCCGGCGAATCGATGCCGGCAATGCGCGAACCCTCCTTGCCGATGCCGATGTCGTCCTCGATGGCTGCGATAATTTTGTCACCCGCCTTGCGGTCGCCGACGCCGCCCTTGCCTTGCGGATTCCGCTGGTCTCGGCAGCGGTCGGTCAGTTCGAGGGGCAGCTCGCGATCTATCGCGGTTGGGAGGCGGACAAGCCCTGTTACCGTTGCCTGGTCGGCACCGACCCCGACCGCGCCGAGGTGAATTGCGCCGAGGCGGGGGTGATGGGCGCGATGACCGGGGTGGTGGGCAGCCTCGCCGCGCTCGAGACGATCCGGGCGATCGTGCCGTTCGGCGACGATCCCGCCGGCAAGCTGCTGCTCGCCGACGCGCTCGCCTTCCGCTTTCGCACGATCAGCCTGCCCAAGGATCCCGGTTGCCCGGCCTGCGGTTAGCGCGGTCTTAAGCCTCTCCGGTCTAGCGAAGGGGGCATGTCCGCCCTGCGCAAGATCCTCATCGTGTTCGGCACCCGCCCCGAAGCGATCAAGCTGTTCCCCGTCGTGGCCGCGCTGCGCGCTGTCGGGGGCCTCGACGTGCGCACATGCATCACGGCGCAGCATCGCGGCCTGCTCGACCAGGTGCTGGCCATTGCCGGCCTGACGCCGGACATCGATCTCGACCTGATGGAGCCGGGCCAGTCGCTCGATCGCCTGACCGCGCGCCTGCTCACCGGCCTGGGCGAAGTGATGGATGCCGAGTGCCCCGATCGCGTCATTGTCCAGGGCGATACCGCCACCGCGATGGTCGGCGCCCTCGCCGCTTATTATCGCAAGGTGCCGGTCAGCCATGTCGAGGCGGGGCTGCGCTCGGGCGACATATGGCAGCCCTGGCCCGAAGAGGTGAACCGCCGCATCGTCGCGCCGATCGCCGACCAGCATTTCGCGCCGACCGATACCGCCGCCGAGGCGCTACGCCGCGAGAATATCACACCCTCGACGATCCATGTCACCGGCAACACGGTGATCGATGCCCTGCTCGCCACCCAGGCGCGGCTCGAGGCCGATCCGGCCATGGCCTCCGGCCTCGACGACATCGTCGCGCGCTTCGCCGGCAAGCGCGTCATCCTCGTCACCACCCACCGCCGCGAGAATTTCGGCGAGGGGATGGAGAATATCGCCCGCGCCATCGGCCGCATCGCCGACCGCGACGACGTCGCGATCCTGTTTCCGGTGCATCCCAACCCCAATGTCGTGTCGGTGATGGACCGCCTGCTCGGCGACCGCGCCAATGTCGCGCGGATCGATCCGCTCGATTACCCGCACTTCGTTCGCGCGCTCGGCCTGTGTCACATCGCGCTGACCGATTCCGGCGGCGTGCAGGAAGAGGCGCCCGCGCTCGGCAAGCCGGTCCTGGTGATGCGCGAGACGACCGAGCGGCCCGAGGGGGTCGTTGCCGGCACCGCCAAGCTGATCGGCACCGATTCGGACCGGATCGTTTCCGGAATCTTCACCCTCCTCGACGATAGCTCGGCCTATTCCGCCATGGCCCGCGCCCACAACCCGTTCGGCGACGGCCATGCGTCGGCAAGGATTGCGAGGATCGTCGCCGATGAATGCTGAGCTGAAGGTCGCCGTTCTCGGGCTCGGCTATATCGGCCTGCCCACCGCCGCCGTCATCGCGCGCACCGGTGCCTCGGTGCTCGGCGTCGATGTCACGCCGTCGGTGGTCGACACGGTCAATTCGGGCAAGGTGCATATCGAAGAAGTCGATCTCGACGGCCTGGTGTCGGGCGTCGTCGCGCGCGGCAATTTGCGGGCGTCGATGCAGATCGAGCCGGCGGACGTGTTCGTCATCGCCGTACCGACGCCATTCGGCGAGGATCACGCGCCCAATATCGGCTATGTGCTGCGCGCCGCGACCACCATCGCCACGGTACTCAAGGCCGGTGACGCGGTGATCCTCGAATCGACCTCGCCGGTCGGCACGACCGAGAAGGTCCGCGACCTGCTCGCCGAGCTGCGCCCCGACCTCAAGGTCCCGGGCCGCTGCAGCGACAGCCCCGATATCGCCATCGCCTATTGCCCGGAGCGCGTCCTGCCCGGGCGCATCCTGGTCGAACTGATCGACAATGACCGGGTGATCGGCGGCATCACGCCGCGTTGCGCGCGCAAGGCACTGGCCTTTTACCGTCGCTTCGTGCGCGGCGCCTGCGTCACCACGACGAGCCGCGCCGCGGAAATGACCAAGCTGACCGAGAATGCGTTCCGCGACGTCAACATCGCCTTCGCCAACGAACTGTCGCGCATCGCCGACACGATGGAGGTCGATGTGTGGGAGGTGATTCGCCTCGCCAACCGCCATCCGCGCGTCAACATCCTGTCGCCGGGACCCGGCGTCGGCGGGCACTGCATCGCGGTCGACCCGTGGTTCCTGGTCAATGCCGACCGCGCCAACACCCCGCTGATCCGCACCGCCCGCGAAGTGAACGACGCCAAGGTCGATTATGTCATCGAGCGCGCCGCCGCGCTGGTCGCCGGCCATCCCGGCATGAAGGTCGCCTGTCTCGGGCTCGCCTTCAAGGCGAACATCGACGATTTCCGCGAGAGCCCGGCACTGAAAGTCGCCGCCGCCCTCGCCGCGCGCTTCGGCGATCGCATCCATGTCGTCGAGCCCTATGCCGACCGCTTGCCGAAGGAGTTCGACGGCAGCGGCGCGAAGCTGACCGATATCGACACCGCGATCGAGAGCTGCGGCGCGATGATCGTGCTGGTCGATCATGACGTGTTCAAATCAGTCCCGCTCGACGAGCGTGCGACCAAGCTGGTCTATGACACGCGCGGCATCTGGCCCGACCAGCCCCGCACGCGGCCGGTGACAGAACCGCTCCGCATCGCGGTTTAGCATCGGGGCCAATTCCTGACCCTAGAAGCGGTCGCCGCTTGGCGCTAAGGCGCGGACTTCGCGGGCGTGAGGGTGAAAATGAGCGAAGCTGTTCTCGTTACCGGGGCCGCGGGCTTTATCGGCATGCATGTCGCGAAAGCGCTGCTGGCGCGTGGTGAGCGCGTGATCGGCATCGACAATCTCAACGCTTATTACGATGTCGGCCTGAAGGAAGATCGCCTCGCCGAAATCGCGCGTGATGCCGATGGCCGATTCGCCATGATGCGGCTCGATTTCGCCGATAACGCCGCGCTGGTGACGGCGCTGGCATCACACCGTTTCGATCGCATCATCCATCTCGGCGCGCAGGCCGGCGTGCGTTACTCGCTCGAAAATCCGCACGCCTATGTCCAGTCGAACCTGGTCGGGCACGTCAACATGCTCGAACTGGCGCGGGCGCGCGGCGTCGCGCATCTGGTCTACGCCTCGTCCTCGTCGGTCTATGGCGGCGGCGCGAGCCTGCCGTTCGAGGTTGCGGCGCGCGCCGACCGGCCACTGTCGCTCTATGCCGCGACCAAGCGCGCCGACGAGCTGATGAGCGAAACCTATGCCCATCTCTATCGCCTTCCCCAGACCGGCCTGCGCTTCTTCACCGTCTACGGCCCATGGGGCCGGCCCGACATGGCGATGTGGCTGTTCACCGACGCGATTCTCGCCGGCCGGCCAATCCAGGTGTTCAATGGCGGGGACATGCGGCGCGATTTCACCTTTATCGACGATATCGTCGCCGGCGTCCTTGGCTGCCTCGACCGGCCGCCGCCCGATGACGGCGCGGCCAAGCCCGGCGGTAGCATCAGCCCCCACCGGCTCTACAATATCGGCAATCACCGTTCCGAGCCACTCGAGCGGCTGATCGACCTGATCGAGTCGGCGTGCGGAAGACCCGCGATCCGAGTCGACCAGCCGATCCAGCCGGGCGATGTGAAGGATACTTTCGCTGATATCAGTGACATCGCGCGCGAGATCGGCTTCGTGCCGACCACCTCGATCGAGCAGGGCGTGCCGCTGTTCGTGGACTGGTTTCGCACCTACCGCGAATAACCTGCATCAAGTACGTTGTTTCAAAACGGGAAAAGTCTGTTTTCATTCGCGGCCGCGATGTGTTACCGCAGTGCAGCAAGGCTAATCGCGCACAGAGTGCTTTCGGGATCCGGCGCCGTGTCGATTGGCTCGTCGAGGGCAAGGGGGTTTGTACCAGGCGATGAATGTCCACCGGATCTCCGCGATTCGTAAGGCGTCGGTCAATCAACGGGTCGTCGCCAATAACGGCTTCGCCCAATTACTCGGTGGCCTGGTCGTCGCCGTGGGGCTGCCTTTCCTCGCCTTTGCCGGATCCGATTTCGCGGCCGCCGAAAGCGTCCAGAAGCATGTGCTCTACGCCAGCCTGGCCGCGGTGCTGGTCGGCCATTATTTCTTTCGCCGCTTCGTTTTCTTCCCCGGCGCGCGCAGTTCGTCCTATGTCGTGCCGATCTTCACCGCGACCTTTACCATCGCGCTGACCACCTTCTTCTTCTTCCGCATCGATTATAGCCGCCTTACCTTCGCGACGAGCTTTCTGCTGTGCGAGTCATGGTATTTCGCCTGCCATGTGATGGGCGCGCGCGCGCGACCGCGGCGGCTGGCGGTCATCCCGGTCGGCAAGGCGCGCAAGGTCAACCGCATCCCCAATATCGACTGGATCTGGCTGCGTGACGGCAATGCGCCGCTGCCCGAATGCGATGGCATCGTCGCCGATCTGCGCGCCGACCTGTCGGACGAGTGGGAGCGCGTCATCGCCGAATGGGCGATTGGCGGGGTGCCAGTCTATCACGTCAAGCAAATCGAGGAATCGGTCACCGGCCGCGTCGATATCGAGCATCTGTCGGAAAACAGCTTCGGCTCGCTCGTCCCCGGCCTCGGCTATATCAAGATCAAGCAGATGATCGATTTCGTCGCCGCCTTTGCCATCGGCCTGTTGCTGTTGCCGGCATTGCTGCTGGTCGCCCTGGCAATCAAGTTCGACTCGCGCGGGCCGGCACTCTTCAAGCAGCGCCGTGTCGGCTATCGCGGGCTGCCGATCACGGTCTACAAGTTTCGCACCATGCGCTACGACCCCGTCGTCCGCACGGAACGCGATAGCGCGATCACGCAGGATGGCGACGCGCGGATCACCCGGCTCGGCCGCTATCTCCGTCACAGCCGGATCGACGAACTGCCGCAGATCATCAACATCCTGCGCGGCGAGATGAGCTGGATCGGCCCGCGTCCGGAGGCCTGTGCGCTGTCCGAATGGTATGAGACCGAGATTCCGTTCTACCGCTACCGCCACATCGTCCATCCCGGCATTACCGGCTGGGCGCAGGTCAATCAGGGGCATGTCGCCGGCGTCGACGACGTGCTCGATAAATTGCAATTCGATTTCTACTACATCAAATATTTCTCGCCCTGGCTCGACATGCTGATCGTGCTGCGGACGATCCGCACGATGCTGACCGGCTTCGGCTCGAAATAACGCGCAGAAAAGGCCGGCCCGCCTCAGGTGGGCAGGCGCTCGAAGAGCAGGATCGCATCGCTGCCATGGCGCGTTGCGGCGCGTCCGAAGTGACGTTCGACCCAATAGTTGAGCCGGCCGAGCAATTTGTCCCCGAAGGGCAAGGCCACCCCAAAGCGCCGCACCGCAACCATCCGGAACCCGGCCCTGACCGCCGCCGCTTCGATCGAAGCCAAATCGAAATAATGGATCCGGCGGAGTCGGCCCGCCGCGACGCGCCACTCATTGACGATCCGCGCGACGCGCACCCAAAACTGATCCGCGATCGTCGTCTGCATCGCCACGGTACCGCCGGGTCCCAGCAACCGCGCGAAACTCGCGAACAATTCGTCGAGACGACCGACATGGGCGATCAGGCCGAGGCACAGGATCACAGTGAATTTGGGCAGAGCCGGTTCCTGTTCGATGGTGAAGATATCGCGATTGACGAAGCGCAGTACCTCACCCTCATGGGTCGGCTGGATCAACCGGCTGGCCGCTTGCAGCATGATGGCACTGATATCGTTCACCCATAGCTGGTCATAATGGCCCGACGCGTTCACCGCCTGGGTAATCTCACCGGTACCCGTCGCGCAGTCGAGCAGCGCCCCCGTTTTGCCCGCGAGCAGCCCGGCGACGATCGCGCGGCGCGCGCGAAACATCTCCGCCGCGCCTGAGCGCGTGCCTTCCTTGAAAAAATCCGCGTAATCCTCTGCGTGTGCTTCGAAGAATTCGGTAACCTGCTGTTGGTCCTGGGCAGCCTGCATCAATTGTTCCGACTCTCAGACACCCGCACGAGTTGCCCGTTACCGCCCTACTCAGGCAATAATCAATGCCTCAAACCGGAAAAGAGTCGGTCCCAGCGAACAAAGGCGTCCGCCCGTCCAAATTCACGCTCGATCACCGCCCGCGCCGCCGCGCCCATAGCCGCCACCTGGGCCGGATCGCGCGCCATTGCCTCGATCGCCGTCGCAAGACCGGCGATATCGCCAGGCGCGATCGCCACCCCACAGCCCTCGCGTCGCACGATTCGCGCAATCTCGCCATCGAGATCGGTAATCGCGAGCACCGGCCGGCCGGCCGCCGCGATGCCGTAGAATTTGCTCGGGACGATCAACCCCTCCATTTCGGGCCGCAACGACAGCCAGTGGACATCGGCGGCGCCGAGCGATTCGCTCAGTCGCTCGCGCGGCTGATAGGGGCGGAACCGGAACCGGTCGGCCACGCCTTCTTCGGCGACCCGCGCCGCGAGACGGGCACTTTCGTGTCCCCCGCCGATCATCAGGAAGACGATGTCCTCTCTGTGCGCCAGCAGCCTTGCGGCGCCGAGCAAGGTCTCGAATTCATGGGCGCGGCCGAGATTGCCAGAATAGCCAATGACGAACGCATCGCCGAAGCCCCACTCGTCGCGCAAGGCCACCGCCCCGCGCGCGACCGGGCGAATCGCGGCTTCATCGCTCCAGTTCGGCATCACGGCGATCTGCTGCGCGGACACGCCCTCCGCCGCGATACGTTCCGCCATGCGTTCGCCGATCGCGATGTTGAGCCGCGCGGACCGCAACGACGCATTGCGCCAGCGACGCAACAGCCCGCCCACGGGCCCACGCATCGCGCCGACGCCAAGCTCGGCCGCGACCTCCGGATAGAGATCCTGCAGCCAGTTGATCAGTGTCGCGCCGCGCAGCCGCACCGCGATGCTCGCCACGACCGAAAGCAGCGGCGGGTCGGTCTTGGCGACGACGAGATCGCCATGGCGCGCGGTCGCCAGAATCGCGAAAAAGGCGGTGATGTAAAAGGAGAGATAGTCGATCGCCCGGCCGACCAGCCCGGCGCGACCAAAGCGCGAGCTCCACACCCGGCGAATCGTGACGCCGGCATGCGCGTCATGCGCCGGCATCAGCGCCGCAGGGTCGTCATAACGCAGCCGGCTGGCGATCACACCGACCTCCCAGCCGCGCGCCGCCAGCGCCTCGGCCAGATCGGTGAGGATCTGGGCGGTCGCACTATGATCTGGGTAATAGAAGCGATTGACGAACAGCAGACGCGGACGCGGCATCAGCATTCCCGTCGTTGGCGCTTGCGGATCGGTCTGGCGGGATTGCCACCGACCACCGTCCAGGGCGGCACATCGCGGACGGCAACCGCCCGCGCCGCGACCACCCCGCCCTCGAAAACCGTCACACCTGGCCCGACATAGGCTTCGGCGGCGACCCAGCCATGACGCTCGATGACGATCGGCGCGGTCATCAAGGGATGGTCGGGGTCATCGACGTCGCGGCTGGCGGCACAAAGATAGGCGCGCTGGCTGACCGATGCATGCTCGCCGATCACCACCCTGGCGACGCAATAACAGTCTGCGGCGTCGCCCAGCGTACTGCGATCTCCCATCACCAGATTCCACGGCGCCCATATCACTGCGCTGGGATAAGGCATCGCCCCGCGCCCGATCTTCGCCCCGAAAGTGCGCAACAGCATCCGCCGCCAGCCGTGGAACGGCCGCGGCGACGGCCGGTAGAGCAGCAGCCAGACAACACCCCATAAGCCGCGCCCGACCTTGCTCGCCAGGGAAGTTGGCGGCTGCCGCACCAGTGCTTGCCGCGCGGAAACCGGCCGGGCCGAGGCGATCGCGGTTACTTTGTCACGCATGGTTTCGCCGCCATCGAGGGTGCCGCAGATAATGCGCGACAAACGCGCGAACACGATCGGTGTTGCGCTCGAACAGCCACCATATCGCCGCGGCGTAAACCATCACCGCCAGCAGAATGCCCGCGAGCGCGGCCACCGACAGCAGGCCGAAGGCCCATTGGCCGGGCGCAGCGAAGGTAAAATAGAGCCACGCGAGAACAGGAAAGTGCACCAGGTAAAATGTATAGGACATTTCCGACAGAATGAAGCCGGTTCGCCGGTACAAGGCCGACGATGCCCTGGCGCGCGCGAGAAACGGCAGCGCGACCGCGAAGGCGGCACCGATCACGAAATCGCTGCCGAAGCGCAGCTGCGTGCGGCTCGCGAGCAGCGTCGCGGCCAACACGATGAGCGCGCCTCCCCCCACCGGCCAGCTCGACGCCACGCGGGATGTGGCAGGGTGGTCGAGTGCCAGGAAGGCGGCCACACCGAACAGCCAGATCAGGCCATAAGAGAGCATGGCGGCAGGCAGCAGGAGGCAGATCGCCGCGATCAAGCCGAGGGCGACGATCCTCGCCAGAAGCGTTTCGGCACGCAGCAACGCCTGCAGACCGAGCGGGAAGAGCAGGTAATACCAGAATTCATTGGCCAGGCTCCAGATCGGCCCGTTGGTGCCGAAGCAGTTGACGAGGATTTTCTGGAGAAACAGCAGATTGCCGAGAAAGGCGGTGGGTGAAAGATCATTGCCGTTGATCGGGCCGCTCAACAGCTGGGGATAGAAGGCACCCTGATAGGCGGCGGGGTTCAGCCGCATGCCGAGCAGGTCCCAGCCCAGCGTCAGCAGCAAGGCCGGCACGATCACGATCCACAGCCGGCACAGCCGCCGCAACAGATAGCCCTCCCAGCGCCATTTGCCGGCGCGCTTGAGCCGGACGACGCTCCCCCCGACGAGGAACCCGCTCAGCACGAAGAAGACCATAACCGCCTGGTGATGCAATCCGGTGAACAGGTAGAACAGCTTGGCCGCGAGGCCGCCGTTCGTCTGCGGATAGTCGACCAGGAAGAAGCCGCGCAGATGGCCGATGCACACCTCGAGCGCCGCGAGACCGCGAATCATGTCGAGATGTGGCAGTCGCCCGTCAGACCCTGGGTGAGCTGGAGCCAATATTGCGTACCTCGGCATTCGCGGATTGGGGACGATGGCGTCCGACATCTAAGAGCCGATCGTCGAGCCTATTGCAATCGCGGTGGACCCCGGCGCGCTATATAACCCCGCCGTCCCTTGCCGCGACCCAAATAGCGGCCAAAAGCATAGAGCGCGACGGTCGGCACCATCGCGATCGTGATGAACTGGATGCTGCGCATGCCCAGGGTCGCGGCGAAAAAGCCGCTGGCGTAATAAACGAGATCGAGATTGGTTCGAGCGGACAAGCCGACCCGCGTCCAGGTCGCCGCCGCGGAACCCAATAGCAGGGAAACGATCACCAGGCTCGGCATGCCGGCGATGAGATAGGCTTCGCCGGCATAGGTCACAGCCAGCGTGTATCCGCCGCCGGTGTCGAGTGCGTCCTCGATCGTGGTAGACCATCCCACCGGCTTGCCGGGCCACAAGGCCCGGGGCACCCATTTGGTCACCACCTGGGTCACGATATCCATGCCAGGATAGGCATAGTCACGCGGGAACACGACCGCCACGCGCGCGATCGAGATCATGTTGTTGTCGATCATGAACTCGTCCTGCCGATCGTCCAATGCCCCGTTGGTCACATAGCTGCCGAGGCCCTGGTTGCGCGCCGCGAGCATATAGCCCGAAGCGACCCAGAGCAGGGCGAGACCGGCGATCGACAGGGAAAGAATCTTCAAGCTCTGCGCGCGGCGGTTCGCGATGAAATAGGTGACGAGGCAGAGACCCACCCTGATGAGCACGACGTTGCGTGCGCCCTCGGCGAAGTCGAAGAATGTCATCCACGCCAGAATGACGCTGACCCCGATCCGCGCCTTCGCGCCGAACTGCACCGGATTGGCGAAGACGTAGCCGCCGAGCGCGGCGCAGAGATACAAGAGCAGCTTCAGTTCCGTCAGGAACGATCGCCAGTCGCCTTCGGCGCCGCGCTGCCACGGACGCTGGAAGCGTGGCCGAAGCACCTGCGTCACGATCTCAATGAAATTGAACTTCATGACCAGCATGACATACAGGTAGCCGAGGAAGGCGAACAGGAAGAAGCAGGCCAGCAGGCCGCGCGGCGATACTTCGGGAAGCCGCACATCCTGTGGCTTCAGCCTGGTCGGAAAGGGAAACTGCCGGCCGATCGCGAGGCCCGCGAGCGCGGTCAGCACGATGAGACACGCGAGCGCCCCGCCCCCGGTTTCCTGGGCATATAATACCCGGGTGTTGGGCGAGAGAAACTCCGCGAAGGTCAGAAAATAGAAGGCGCCGATCGCGACGATGTCGACACGGATCAGCGAGCGCATCCCGCCGAGCGCCTCGACGCCGAAAGCCAGCCCGATCGTCGCGACCATCGTATAGGCACAATAGCGATACATATCGACTTCGAGGCCATTCGGCAGCGTGAGATAGCTGAACAGGCAACCGACGCAGATGATCAACGTCGAATAGAATTTGAGCCGGGGATTTTCGGGGGCGACCCAACCGCCCGTCGGGGCGTCGGCAAGACGGATCGGCGCGTTCACCGCCTGGCCTCGAGATAGGCGCCACGCATGTCGCGCGCGATCGCATCCCAGCCATGATCGCGCTCGACCAGCGCGCGGCCATTCTCGCCGGCAGCCTCGAGTGCCGCGACATCGTTGAGCGTGGCGGCCAGCACCGGCGCGATCTCGGCCGGCCGGGTGCCGATTTCGAAGGCGGCGCCCGCTTCGAATCCCTTGGGCAGATTGCAGGCGCGCGTCATGAAGACCGGCAACCGATAGGCCCATGCCTCCAACACCGCCATGGGCAATCCCTCGCTATAGCTCGGCAATATGAATGCCGCGGCCGAACGGAACATGCGATCCTTCTCCTCGCCGAAAAGGGGTCCGACAAACTCGACACTGTCCTCTAGCCCAAGCGCGCGCGTGCGCGACACCAATTTTGCGAGTGTGCCGACCTCGTCCCATCCCGCGATCTTGAGCTTCCAGTCGTCGCGCAAGCTTGCCGGCAGCGCGGCCCAGCCATGAAGCAGTTCCTCGAGACCTTTTTTGGGATGCAGCCGCCCGATGTAAAGCAGCGTGCGGCGCTCCCCCGTCCCGCCGTGAAACGATCGCGTTGCGACCTCCGGGATGGCGACGCCGTTGGGGATCACGACGACCGGGCGCCGCCAGCCGGCCTCGGCGATCGAATCGGCTTCTTCGCGATTGAGCGCGTGCAGGAAGCGGGCATTGTCGAGCAGCCACCCTTCCCAGACGCATTGGGAAAGACGTTTTTTCAACCGGCTTCGCTCGCGCGCCCAGCGATCGAGCATGCCGCGTGGCGCGACCACGAAAGGTGTTCCGGTCCGACGCGCCCAGGCCGCCGTTGCCCGGGCGCCGACCCCCCAAATGCCATGCAGATGCACCAGATCGGGCGCCGTCCTGGCCATCGCCGCGCGCATCGCCCCGCCCATGACCTTGTTCGCGAGGCCGGCCGATGCCACCGTATGAACCATGAGCGGATCCCAGCTCGGCAAGTCGACATCGGTCCATTGATCCCGACCGGCGATCACCGAAACATCGTCATGCTGCGCGAGCGCGGCGCGTGCGAGCCCCTTCACGCTTTCGAACATGCCCCCCGCGAGACGGGAAGAAGTGTCGACGACGTGCACCAGCTTCATGAAGAAAGCTCCAGACCCAGAACAAATTCTCCACCAAGCCCGCCACCGTGGCGAGCAAGGTTTCCCGTCTAGCACAGAGCCCGGATCGTCAAGCGGGTGTGTCGAGGTACGCACCGGCGATATCGGCGCCGGCACCTCCGGTCAGGCGCTGACGCACCGCGACCCTACCGCCTCCGCGTAGGCGCCCTGCATCGCACGGGCGATCGTCGACCAGACATGGTCTCGCTCGACCAGGACACGGCCACGCTGTCCGCTTGATTTGAGTGCGCGTTCGTCGTTCAGCGTCGCCGCCAGAATATCGGCAATGGCAACAGGATCGGTGCCGATTTCGAACCCCGCGCCCGCGGCGAAGCCCTTTGGCAAGTTGCAGGCGGGCGTCATGAACACCGGGAGTCCATATGACCAGGCCTCGAGCACTGCGATCGGCAGACCCTCGCTATGGCTGGGCAAGATGAAGGCCGAGGCGGTCCGGAACAGGGCGTCTTTTTCGTTGCCGAACACGGCGCCGACAAATTCGATATCGCCTTCCAGCCGCAGCGCGCGCGTCAGCGATTGCACTTTTGCCAGCAGCCCGCCTTCGTCCCAGCCCGCGACCCGCAAGCGCCATTGCGCCCGGACAGCGGCGGGCAACAGGGACCATGCGAGGATCAACTCGGCAAGTCCCTTTTTGGGGTGGAGGCGACCGATGAACAGCAGCGAGCGGCGGTTATCCTGGCCTGTTGCAACCCCTTCGGGCGACGGCGGCGCGGTCTCCAGCGACGGCAGCGCGACCCCGTTGGGAATCACGCGGATCGGGTTGCGCAGCCCTGCCGCACGGATCGCGTCCGCTTCCGCATCATTCAATGCGTGGAGAAAGGCGGCGCCGCTCAGCAGGCTGTCCTCCCAGACGATGCGCGCCACGCATTTCTTCATTCTGCTCCTGCCGAGCGCCCAGCGATCCAGCATGCCGTGCGGCGAAACGACATAAGGAAGGTCGCGCTTTTTGAGCCATCGGTGCAGGCCGCGCGACGCGATCCCCCAGATGCCGTGCAGGTGGACGAGATCGGGCCTGGCAACACCCAGCGCAGCCTCGAAGCGCCGCCCGGTCAGCAGATCCAGCGGGCCGCTGGTGGTCACGTGCGTGACCGGTATCTGTCCCCAGGTGGCAATATCCAGGGAGCTGCGGTCATCCGTCGCGGAAATCGCCGACACGCGGCATTCCCCCTGCTCGTCCAATGCGGAGCCCAGCCCCAACATCGCCTGGTACACGCCCCCGCCGAGGCGCGATGTCGAATCGGAAAGATAGGCGATCCTCAAGGCACGGCCGGATGCTATGCGCCGCCGACCGCCGCCGAAACACCCGCCTCGCCGAGCCAGGCGAAAAGCCCGCCGTCAGCTTTCCGGATGGGCGTCGGCGACCAGGGCAAGGTCGCGGTCACTTACCGCTCGGGCTGCTGCGCAAGGCGAGCAGCGACAAGGCCGCGCGCGCCAGAGCGCCGCGCCGGCGCGCTGGCTGGCTGCGGGCGGCGGCGATCGCCTGCGCCAGGCCATCGCCGAAACGGCCGGGGCCGAAGGCGGCGATGATCGACTGCCCACGCGCCGACATCGCCGCACGGTCGGTGTCGGGCGACGCGAGGGCGGCCAGCCGCGCGGTGATCGCGGCCGTGTCGAATGGATCGACCGCCCAGCCATTCGCACCCTCCTCGACCAGGTCCACTACGCAACCACAGCTTCGCGAAACGATCACCGGCAGCCCCGCCGCCATCGCCTCGTTCACGACCAGCCCCCATTGCTCCACGGTGCTGACATGCACGAAGCCGCCAGCGAGGCCGTAATAAGCGGGCAGGTCATCATATTGTTTGAAACCTTTGAAATGCACCGCATCGGCGATTACGAGCGAGGCCGCCTGTTGTTCCAATGCCGGCCTGAGCGTGCCGTCCCCGATCAGAACGAGATCCCAGGGCTCGTCACCCGCCGCGGCGCGATAGGCCGCGAAGGCATCGAGCAGGCGGGCCAGATTCTTCTTCTCGATGAACCGGCACGAGGCCAGGAAATAGCGTTCCGGCAGAGCGTGCGCCGCGCGCTGCGCCGCCGCGTCGGCCCGCGCCGCTGCCGCGCCGCTGGCGAAGAAATCATTATCGACGGCATCGTAGCCGAGGAAGATGCGATCCGCCGGCATGCCCAGCGCTTCGGCATAGGCGCGTTGTGGCTGGCCGCCGACCAGCGCCGCGTCGCACAGCCCGACGATCCAGCGCTTTATCGCCTCGCGCCAGCCCGTGCGAACGGCGTCGTGCGCGGTTGATTCCGACAGCAGGATTGCGTGGCGCCGACGGTCCAGCGCCCAGCCAAGCGTCGCCAGCGCCTCGGTATACGACCATCCCATCACGCAGACACAGTCCGGGTCGGCGTCATCCAGCGCGGCGCGTACGGCGGCGATTACCGCGCGCGGAGGATGCTCGTCGACCGAGCCTTCCTGGAACAGCGTCCGCCGCTCGAAATGCTCCTCGCCCTGCCGCGGTTCCCAGGCATAGGCGTTGCTGCGGCGCGACCCCTCGATGCCGATGACGGCCATCCTGCCCGCCGCGCCATTGAGCCGCGCGAGGATATAGGGCCCGAACATCCGGAAGTAGATGGCGACGCGAGGGGCGGACGATGGTGGCATGATCGGCAGTATCCCGGGGATCGTCAGGCGACGTGCGCCCGGGCGAACGCCCAGGCGGCAACATGGTGAATCACGCTGAACTGGCCTTGGGCGAGCGCGGCGTCGATGGCGGCGGGCCGCATCAACCTGATTTCGATCGGCTCCAGGTCGTCCGGCCGGGGCGATGCGACCAGCGAGCAGCCGCGCGCGAAGAAATAATGTCCGAAAGACCCGCGCTGATTCCCGTTGTCGACATAGGCGCCGAGCGAATTGAGCGCGCCCGGGGCATAACCGGTTTCCTCCAGCAGCTCGCGTCGGCATGCCGTGTCGGGCGCTTCGCCCGGATCGATGAAGCCGGCCGGAAAGCCGAGGCCGAAACGCCGCGGCCCATGCTTATATTGCCAGAGCGTGACGATCTCCCCGGAATCGAGCTGCGGCACACAGACCGCGAAGTCAGCCAACGCGACCTGGTAGAAATCATCGACGATCACACCCGCACCGGTCCGGATCCGCTCGCGCGAGACCACGACATAGGGACGCGCCGCGAAGACCTCTTCGCGGGCCAGAACATCCCATTCCCGCTCGCTCATGCGAATCTGCCCGGGAGGCGATGCACACCATTCTCGTTTGATGCGCAGGCAGAAGAGCGCGCGCGGGCGCCCTCGGCAGGCGCATGATCGCGCAGCCCGTAGCTCAACATCTCAATCCCCAACCGAAACGTCGTTTGCGCAATCGCGCTATCCCCCTCCGGAATCGCGCAACATTCTGACCGAAATTGTCATAGCCGAAGGCAAACCAAACGCAAGCCGTCAAGCGCGAGATGCGCCTGCCTCGCGTGAAATTGCCGGGTGCCCGTCCCATAATCCGTAATGATTATCCCGGACGACGCCTTAATCTATAATATCCATGACACTTCCGTTACAATCGGAAACACATTTTTAAGCCGAGCGTGTCTCAGATACGACAATTTTAGAAGAATTTTCGTCGATCGACTATGCCAGTTGGACGATGCAGCACACGGACTTTTATGCAAGCCACGGCCTATGCTGCAGATTGTAGCGCAAGTCCCGATTTCTCTTGCCGATTTCGGACGCCGGGTTGCCGGCAACGATACTGTAGGGGGCGACGTCACGCGTCACCACCGCGCCCGCGGCAATGACGGCGCCCTCGCCAATCGTGACGCCGGGCAATATCATGGCGCGATAACCGATCCACACCCGATCGCCGATCGTCACCGGGCCACCGCGATCGGCGAAATCCGGCGACTGCGGCTCATGCCCGAGAGTCAGGATGCTCGCTTCCGGACCGATCGACACATCGCAGCCCGTCGTGATCGGATAGGTTCGTCCATCGAGCAGGCAGCCGAAATTGATCACCGTGCGCGGCCCGAGCGAGACCTTGCGGCCGTTCAGGAAACGGCACCCCAACTGCGCGCCCGCCCCTGCCGCGTAACGCCCGAGCCATAACCGCAGATACAGTCCACGAACGGTGCGCGACGGCACCTTGCCAATGATGGCGTTGTACGACCAGGCCAGGACCGCGCCGAGAAACGAGCGGAGGGTCACGTCGCGCTTCCTGAATTCGAAATCGGCGTCATTTTCGACGAGTCCTCGGCGGAGTTTTCGCTATAGCCGTCTCGGGTGTGATGCGTGGGGATGCAAGAGGGACGATGAAAAGGGCGTTGATCTGCGGCATTTCGGGGCAGGATGGAGCTTATCTTGCCCAGCTGTTGCTCGACAAAGGCTATGATGTCGCCGGCACCTCGCGCAACGTCCAATCGATGGATTTCGGGCGCCTGGCGACGCTCGGCATCGACGGCCGGGTGAAGTTGCTGTCCGCAACGCTCACCGATTTCCGCAGTATTCTCAAGGCACTAGCGGAAATACAACCCGACGAGGTGTATAATCTTTCAGGCCAGAGCTCGGTCGGCCTTTCGTTCGATCAACCGGTCGAAACGATCGAGAGCATCACCGTATCGACGATCAACCTGTTGGAGGCGATCCGCTTCCTCAATCCCCGGATTCGCTTTTACAATGCCGGGTCCAGCGAGTGCTTCGGAGACACCGGATCGATGACCGCCGACGAGAGCACGGCATTTCGGCCGCGCAGCCCCTATGGCGTGGCCAAATCGGCGGCGCACTGGATCGTGCGCAATTATCGCGAAGCCTATGGCGTGTTCGCGTGCACCGGTATTCTGTTCAATCACGAATCGCCGCTACGGCCGCGCCAGTTCGTGACCCAGAAGATCATCGCCGCTGCCGTCGCGATCAAGGTGGGCCTGCTCGACAAACTCGAGCTCGGCAATCTCGACATCACGCGCGATTGGGGTTGGGCGCCCGAATATGTCGACGCGATGTGGCGCATGCTGCAAGCGGAGGTGCCCGACGATTTCGTGGTCGCGACCGGCGAGGCGCACAGCCTTTCGGATTTCGTGGCCCGCGCGTTTGCGGCGGTCGACCTGGACTGGCGCGATCATGTGGTGGTCGATCCGACGACTTTCCGCCCCCTCGACATCGCCTATAATTGCGGCGATGCCTCCAGGGCCGCCGCCGTGCTCGACTGGCGCGCTACGTTGACGATGCCGGCAATCGTCGAGCGCATGGTAGCGGCGCGGCTGGAGCAACTATCCACCTGAACACGATCCTCGAGACGTTCAGGAAGAAGCGCGTTGCCGCGTCATGGGGAAGGCGAATCCTGATCCGCGATTCCCCCGTTTCCGCCGATCGCCGCCTTTGCCGCGTTGATCGTCTCCTCCACGATCGCGGCGTTGCGCGTCCAACTATGATCGCGGCCATAACCCGCCCAATCGGGCGTCAGGCCGCCCTCCAGCCAGGCGCGCAGGCCCTGACGGATCGCCTCGATGCTGTCGGGTTCGACCCAGATTCCCAACTGATATTGCTTGACCAGCGCCTCGACCGTCGCCGAGCCGTTTGAAACCAGGCTGGGCAAACGGTAGTTTGCGGTCACGCCCAGCGCGGCGCTCGAAGAGACGAAGCTGCGGGCATAGACGAGCAACGACAGGTCACTCGCGTTCATCAGGTCCGCAGCCTCGGCGGTGCTGACGAACCGGTTCAGCCAGCGGCAACGATCGGCGCAGCCCAGCGTCGCCGCCAGATCGCGGTAGAACGACATCGGCCGGTTGCCGCCCGCCTGCTCGCTGCCCGCAACGAGCAGATAGAGATCCGGCATATCGGCGATCGCGCGCAACACCAGATCGAGATTCTTGTTGTCGCGGACATAGCCGAATGACGTGATCAACCTGGCCTGCGCCGGAATGTCGAGCTCTGCGCGCACCGCCTCGCGCTCGCGCTGCGCCGCGGGATAAGGGTGAATGCCATAGGGTACCCAGACCACCCGAACATCTTCCGGCACCGGCACCGGATCGCGGGTATGAACGAGCGCGGCATCGAGAAAACTATAGGCTTGGCGAATCGACAGCGAATGCCACCAGCGTGGCCCGACGACATAATCGCGCACCGGATCGTGCAGGACGGTCAGCATCGTCACCCCGCGTCGCCGCAACCTCCTGAGACGCCAGGCCCATAACGGCGCCATATATTCACTGAAGTGCAGGAGCACGGCGTCGGAACGGCGCGCGGCCGCGTGCCGGGCAATGATTTTCATGTTGGCGAGATGGCCCTTCACCATCTTCACGCCCCTTACCAGTCGCGACGGGTGCGGCGTTCGCAACTCGTTGAGAATCGGCAATACCGGGTAGCTGAAGCTGCGGCCTTCCATGAACGACGGCACGCACAGCAGCTCGAAATCAATGTCCCGTTCGGCCAGCGCGATCGCCTGATCATGGGCGTAATCGGCAATGCCGCCGCGACCGAGCTCGATGACGCCCGTTAGTTTCATACGCGGGCTGCTTCGATCAGCTGCTGGGCCACCGCATCGGGCGCGAACCGCGCCAGGCTCTCCGACGCGCGACGGGAATGCCGCGCCACGGCAGCCGGGTCCTGGAGATAATGCCGGATTGCCGCGGCGATTGCCGCGCCCGAAACCTCCTCCAATATCAGGCCATTTTCTTCATCGCGGACCACATCGCCACAATGTCGGGAGGCGATCACCGGCAGGCCATAGGCCTGGGCCTCGATCTGCGTCAGCCCGAAGCCGTCCGAGAGGCTAGGCAGGATGAAGACATCGGCCGCGGCGTAATGCTCTGCCACGTCGCCGCGCGCCGCAGGGCCGTGGCGAACGATGCGCGGATTGGCCAGCGCCGCGGGTGGAAAGGAAATCGCCTCCTGCCCCACGAAGTGGAATTCAACGGGATGGTCGGCGAGCAATGCCGCGGCGTCGAGCAGTTCAGCGATACCCTTGCGGATCACCAGCGACCCGAGGAACAGGATTCGAAGCGGGCGCGCATCGTCGAAACGGTCCGGATAAGCACGCACCGTTTCCGACTGACCGCCTTCATAGGCGAGTGGCACGACCGCGAGCTTCGCCCCGTCGCAACCCGCCGACAGCAAGCCTTGGCGCGCCCATTCGGAATTGACGACAATCCGGTCGGCGATCTGGCACTCCTCCATCCAGCGCGCCCAATAAGCCGCAGGAGCACGCTCCCAGTCGGGCCTGAGCGCTTCATGACCGGCAACCGCCTCGGCAACGATATTCTCCTCGGCAATCGCCGGATCGATCTGCCCCAATATGGTGTAGCAACCCGCCGCCTTTGCCGCGCGCAGGATGCCCAGGGCAGCGTAGCTATAGGCGAAGACGATCGGGCGTGGCGCTCCGGCGAGCAGCCCCGCTGACTTCATTCGTGCGACGGCGTGCCGTTCGAACCAGCTATTTCGCGCCATGATGATCCGCCAGCGATCGGCCTTCCCGCCGCGCAGGCGTCGGCCGATTTCCGAGACCAACCCCGCACCGGTGAAGGCATGCACCGGTGCGTCCGCCAGATCAGGCGAGAAACGATCGGCAAAACGGTGGCCGATCGTGCCGGGTATCCGGCTGACGAGGCTTCCTTGCCGCACCCAGCTGTCGGTGATCAATGCACGAAGGTGTCCCTTCCGATGGAAGGCGCGCGGCAAAATATAATGTTCGCGCGCGCCGAGCTGGCAAAACAACCATGGTCTGTCCTCGCCGGGCGCGATCATCGCAGATTCCACAGCTTCTGCGTGAACGCCTCGGCGGAATGGCTTTGACGAGCATTTTCCGCCCGCGCGCGCGCCTCTGCCCGATAGGCCGGATAATTCTCGATCATCGCGGAAATCGCTTCTTCGAGCGCGACCGCATCATGGTCGGTAACACCGATGCCGGTGCCGAGGTCGCGCACCAGATCCTCGCACCAGGTGTCCCTGGTGTAGATCACCGGCACGCCGGCAGTCACCGCTTCCACCGCCACACCGGAGATGCGCGCGAAATAGGATGATCGCCGATAGGGCAGCAACATGCAGTCGGTCGCGGCGACCGCCGCGTCATATTCCGCGCTGGTCATCGACGACTCGATCAGGCGCACCCGCGGATCGGCGCGCAATCGCGGATCGGGCCGATAGGGATTGCCATCGGCGTCGATGATCGGCGCGTTCCACTGGATGACGAAGCGCGCATTGCCATCGGGATGGCGGGCGAGGTACGCGACGATCGCTGCCTGCATCACATCGATGCCCTTCTCGAACCGGGCCGGTCCGAGACAGCTGAACACCACCGGTGCATTGGCGGGACGGGTGTCCGCATCGAGCGGCGGCGGTGCGGCGACGCGCGGGCTCGGCCACACTTCCGGCTCGATCCCGCTCAGATGACGATATTCGGTCGCAAGCTTGGCGCTGTCCGTCACGAAGCGTGCCTGCCCCTTGGCCATCATCGATCGGAAGCTCTGCAGGGCCCATTTCAGGATGGTCGTCGATCGTTTGAACGCCGGTATCACACTATCGCTGGCATAGCTGCCGGCGTTGTTCCGGAAGAGCAGGATGATCTGCTTGATCCCGCGCCCGCCATGTCGCGCCATCAGCATGCGCCAGCCGATTACCTGGTAGATGACCACCGTCGGCGCGAACAGAATGTCGAACGGGCCGTGCGCTTTCACGAACCTGTTCATCACCTGGTAGACATACCAGTTATGCCGCGCGATCCCGAGATAGCGTTTCCACGCTTTGGGATGATTATAGACGCCGTCCCAATTGCTTCGCTCGAACAGGGCGTGCGCCTGAAGTTCTTCGGCGATGGCCGGCTCGGTCGCGGCATGCGAGACGATGACGGTCTCGCCGCCCGCGGCGTCGTTCAACTCGGCGACCGACTTCACATATTCGTAGAAATGCGCGGCCTGGTTCTTCAGCGCTTCTTCCACGATGAGCAGTCTGCCTGTTCCGCGAAGGGGCTGCGGATCTTGTGTCACCGACCTAGCCAAGATCGGTCACGCACGAGCGATCAAGGCCGCCGCGCATGCTGTCGCGATACAGATGGAAATAGAGCGGCGCGGCCTGGCGGGAATAGAGTTCGCGCATCTGGCCCCGGACCGCGCGGCCGAACGGCAGCGCGATGATCCGCAACGCCCCCGCGATCAACGTCGCCGCCCAGGCGCGCAACAGAAAGGCCCGCGGATGGGCGACCGACGCGGCGATCGAGGCGTCCAGCTCGACCCGCAGCGATTGCGGACAATAGCCCGCGGCGACCGCCTCGCTAACGATCTGCGCGGCGTAATCATGATAGCCGTGGACGAGCAGGAGCGCGACGAACTTGACGAGCAGACCGTCCCGCTCGGCAGCTGCGCCTAGCCGCCTCAACAGCTCCGCCGAATCCCGGAAATAGATCACATCCGCCCAGATCAGTTGCGGACGGGATCGCGGCCCAAGCACCTTGTTGCCGCGGACCCAATGCTCGCGGATCAGCTGGAACAAGGTGAAGCCCCGCGCGCGGAGGAATGTGTCGATATCGGCAAATAACGGGGCACCGACATTGCGCTCGACGAATGCCGCCTCGACCTGCAGCCCCATCGCCCCGGCAAGCGCCCTCTCCGCTCCCTTGAGCACGTCCAGATCGGCACCCTCGACATCGGTCTTGATGAAATCGGGCACCCAGTCCGGCCGATCGGCCAGACAGGCATCGAGTCGATCGACCGACACTTCGTCCGTCCCGGCGCTCTCGTGCCACGGCCATGTGCCATATTGCCCAAGCACCGCCTTGTTGGGCGGATAAAGCGACGAGGCGAACGGCCCGACCGTCAGGTGCAGCGTCTTGCGACCCTGCTCGTTGCCCAGCGCGGTCGAGAGCGCGAGCATCTGAAAAGGACCGTCATCCGAGTGCGTCTCGATCGAGCGTTCGTCGGGCTCGAAGGTCAGGAAACGACAGGTTCGCTCGCCCAGCTGGATCCAGCGCGGGTCGGGTCCGAATACCGCGCCGACATCGACAATCGTGAGCGGATCGGCGACCAGCCGCTTTCTCAGCTCATCGGTCAACCGCACCTGACCGGAAGGTAACAGCTTTTCGAAAAAGCCATAAAACAGCGACTTGAGACGGGCCTTCATCCCGCGCCAGCCCGATCGAGACTTGCATTATACCAATCGACGGTCTTCTTCAGCCCGTCGCGGATCGACGTCTCCGCGGTCCAGCCGAGCACGTCGCGCACCTTGGTCACGTCGAGCATGCGCTTGCGCACGCCGACGAACTTGTTGTTGTTATAGACGATCGCGCCCTTGAAGCCGGCCGCGTCCTTGATCCACTGGGCGATGTCGGAAATGGCATAGGCGTCGCCCATGCCGAGGTTCAGTGCCGGCTCGCTCGAGTGCAGCGCCGCCTTGATGATGCCATCGGCCGCGTCCTCGACCAGCAGGAACTCGCGTTGCTGCTCGCCGGTGCCCCACACTTCGACGGTCGGCGCATTGGCACGCGCGGCGCGGACGAACTTGCCGACCAGCGCGCCAACGACATGGCTGTTCTCGGCAAAGCTGTCGCCGCCGCCATAGACCGTCGGCAGCACGACACTGGTCGAGCTCAGGCCATGCTCCTGCCTGTAGGCGCGCTGGCCGATCAGCAGCGCCTTCTTGGTGAAGGCATAGGCGAACAGATAATCTTCCGGTTCATGCCCCCACAGTTCGCTCTCGGGATGCGGATGCTCGGTCGAGGGGTAGAGGCAATAGGAGACGATCGACGTCATCTTGGCCTTGGGGAAGAACCGCCGCCAGCCTTCGAGGATATTGATATTGATCGCCATGTTGACGTGGAACTGCGTCGCCGGGTGATGCACCGGCCAGTCCCCCGCCTTGTACAGCGCGGCGAGGTGGATGATGTGGTCGCACTCGAAGGTCCATTGCAGGTTCTCGAGATAGGTCCACAGCGCATCCTTGTCGGCCAGGTTGACCGCCTTGCTGCCCAGCGCGACGATGTTGGCCTCCGGGAACCGCCGGGCGATCTCGCGCACCAGCGTTTGCCCGACGAAGCCCGTCGCCCCGGTGACGATGACGTTCTTCATGGCTGGACTCACGCCTCGCGCACGCCGCCCGGCCCGAGGATCTGCACTTCGGGCACGGGGGTGATGAACCGCCCGCCGGCCTGCAGATAATCCTCATTCTTCTTGAGCAGGAAGTCGAGGAAGTTCCAGGCGAGCACGAGATAGTAATCGGGCTGCTTGTCGACCGCATTCTCGTCGATGACCGGGATATGCGTGCCCGGCGTGACACGGCCGATCTTGAACTCGTTGACCTCGGTCACCGCCTGGACGAGATCGGGGCCGATATCGGCATAGTTGAGCACGGTCGAACCCTTGACCGGCGCGCCGAGCCCGTAGACCGTCTTGCCCTCGGCCTTGAGCTTTTCGAGCAGGGTGCGCAGCTCGGCCATGTTGTGGCGTACGCGCGCGGCGAAGTCCTCATAGGTCTGCAGCTTGAACAGCCCGGCCGCTTCCTCGGCGGCGACCGCGGCGGCGACCGCCGGGCTCTCGGGAATCGGATTCTCCTGGCGGTAGACGTAGAGGATGAAGCTGCCGCCATGGATCGGCGAGAATTCGACGTCGCGAATGGCGAGGCCGTGCGCCGCGAACAGCCGCTGCAGCGGCCCGACCGCATGGATGCAGCTATGCTCGTGATAGAAATGGTCGAACTCGTTATGCTCGATCAGGTCGAGGCAGTTGACGCCCTGCACCACGAACACCGTGTCCGGTCCCATCACCTCGGCCAGGCCCGCGACGAAGTCATGCAGGTCGGGGACGTGATAGAACACCGCGGTGGCGGTGATTGCATTGGGACGAACGCCGAGTTGCTTCAGCGACTTGCCCGTCTCATGGCACCAGAACTGGCGGAACACGGTGACGCCCTGGTCGCGGGCCAGCAGGCCGGTCCGTTCCGACGGATCGACGCCGAGCACGCGCATGCCCTGGCTGGCGAAGGCTTTGAGGAAAGTACCATCGTTGCAGCCGACGTCGATGACGAGATCATTCTCCTTGAGGCCGATCTTGTCGATGATGTGTGGCGCGAGCTTTTTGAAATGCGCCACCACCGGCGCGTTGCGGCCGGTGATATAGGCATGGTCGTTGAACAGCACTTCCTGCGACGGAAATTCGCTGATCTGCACCTGCCAGCAATTGTCGCACACCATCATCGCCAGCGAGAAACTGACCTCCTGGTCGAGTTCGTTGGCGTAGAGAAAACTGTTGCCGTTGGGCTGGTCGCCCAGGTCGATGAACTCGTGGAGCCGCGCTTCGCCACAATTCATGCACTTGGTACGCTTCATCTCAGTCCCCGCGTGAAAATTGCACTCACCGAATCTGTTACAAAGGGCGATAGCGGATCGTTGCGCCCGCGTCTCGCACTTGCTGACCGCACTGCAGCATAATGACGGGACCGTGGCAAAAACAGACCCGTCGGCCGCGCGCCGCGGCGCCTATGGCAGCTGGTAACCAAGGCGCTTGATCTCCTCCCTCTGGCCCGCGGTGACGGGCCCTGGCCGCAGATCGGCGAAATCGCGCAAGCCGGTCGACATGAACCGCCGGCGCGCCGCGAGGCGGTCGGCGAAATCCAGCGCCGGTTTCGCAACCCGCGCGAGAAGACCCGCCTGTTGCGCCAGCCGACGCGACATTGCTTCGTCGAACGGGCGTACGTCCTGCGCAGCCTGGGCGATGCGCTGCCCGATACGGAGCCTGGTCCGCCATCCAATATCATCGCGCTCGGCGAGATGCCGCTCGAACACTGACCAGAGATTCGCCTGGTCGATCATGCGCTTGGCGGTGTTGGTCGTCGAGATTTGATGCTCGGGATGCACCCGGTAAAGCAATACCGGTTCCGGCGTATGGACGATGCCCCGCGCCGCGCGGGTCAGCCGATACAGCATCTCGGTATCTTCGCTGGGCTTGAGATCGGTACGATAAGGCCCGACGCGCGCGATCAGGTCGCGACGGAAAAGGCAGGGCTGGAAGACCGTCACCCAACGGCCAGACATGACGAGTTGATCGATCGGCCGGCCTGGACGCACCGGCGCCTGCTGCAGCGCGGCCGGATCGGGAATCAGCGCCTGCCCGTCGAAACGCGTGCGCAGCCACGGACCATAGGCCATCTCGGCCCCCTGTTCGAGCGCGCGCGACTGCACGTCGTAGGTGTTGAGCGACGAGATGTCGTCGCTGTCCATGAAGTGGATCGCCTCGCCCCGCGCCAGCGCGAACCCGGCATTGCGCGCCGCGCCCGCCCCGGCATTGGCCTGGCGCACCAGCCTCACCGGGCTGCCGAAGCTCTCCACCACGTCCGGCGTGCCGTCGGTCGAGCCGTCGTCGACCACGATCACCTCCATCGGCGGATGGCTCTGCGATACGATCGAGCGCAAGGTCTCGCCGATCAGATCGGCGCGATTATAGGCCGGGATCACCGTCGATATTTGCATAATGCTTCCGGCTTTCCCTCATCGAGCTGCAGGGATGTCACGCCGCGCGACCGCACCGCGCTGGGCATGTGTCGGGGGCGGGACGAGGGCGCCATCGACCTCAGCCCTGCTGAACCGTCGGGCCGCCGGCTCGGCCACGTTTCGCGAACAATGTGGAGATCGCGCTCGTGATCAGCGATCGGAACGCGACCAGGCTGATGCCCGCATAGACCACGCTGACACCGACACCGAGGAAGAACAGCTGGATCATCGAATGTGGTGCGAAGGCATGCGCGCCGGCCCAGCTCAGACCCGCCGCAACGCAGAACAGGCCGCCCACCGTGCCCAGCGGCGCCAGGAAGGTGCGTCGCGGCGCGCCGATATTATGCGCCGCATAGGCCGGGGTGAACAGCAGTTCCTTGATCCCGAAGCTCCAGTTCACGCCGATCGCCACGCCGATCATGCCCCATTGCCAGCCCAGCAGCAGCGCTATCCCGACACCGACCGTGCCGAGCGCGAGCTGGGCGATGCCGCCGACCAGCATCTTGTCGGTACCGAGCGAGATCGAATAAAGCGGCAGGACGGTGCAGGTGAACACCATCGGGATCAGCTGCACGACGACGATCGGCCACATGTCGGTGAAATGCGGTCCGAGCCACGCCGTCAACAATTGCGGCGAAACCCCGCAGACGAACCCCGCCGGCAGCGCGATGAACAATGCCGACCAGGTCATCGCCTGACGCGTATAGACGATCAATTCATCATGCTTGTGCTCGCCGACCAATCGCAGGATCGTCGGCACGCACAGCACGACCAGCGCCATGTTCGCGTTGCGCAGCAGCAGCAGCCACTGGATCGCGGCGGCATAGCGGCCGCTCTGATAGGCGCCGAACAGCTTGTTGGCGATCACCACCTCACAGCTCATCGTCAACACCGTGCCGAGTTGCATCAGCAGCACATGGCTCGACGTGCGCGACAGGGCGCGCAGTTCCTCGCGGTGGAAGGACGGGCGGAAGATGGCCAGCGTTCGCGCGTTGAGCCGCGCGGACAGGATGCCGAGCAATACGCTGCCCAGCGCCGCGACGAGGATCGCGATACCGGCGTTGAAGATGTTCGCCGCGAAGCTGAACAGAAGGACCGTCAGGCCGATTCGCGTCGCCGTCTGGATCAGCGAGGTGAGGTTGTTCCAGTAGATCTTGTTCTGGCCGAAGGCGATGGCGAGATACGGCGTCGACAGCAGCGAAAAGAGCAGGGTCGTGCCGACGATCGCGAACAGCGCCCGGGTCGCCAGGGCTTCGCCGGGCGGCACGTTGAACAAGGCCGGTGCCGCCCATGACAACGCCGCGATCGGCGGCACCAGCAGGACGATGATCAACAGCACGCCGCCCAGCGCACTGCTGAACGCGCGCCCCGCCCGCGCCATGTCGCCGCCGGCAAGTGACACGCTGATCGAGCGATTCAGCGCCGAGGACAAGGTCTGGGTCAACAGGCTGAAATAGGACACGACCGTCGTGGCAAGCGGAATGATGCCATAGGCCGCCGGCCCCAGCTTGTGCACCAGGAACGGCGTGAACCACAGTCCGGTGCAGATCGAAACCAGGAACCCGACGACCGTGGTCGCCAGGTTCAACTTCGAATGTGCCCGCGGGTCCTGCGACAGGGGGGCTTCTAGGGTATCAATCTTGCCCAACGCGCCCACTGTTCGGTCAGGGCCATTCCCTCAGCGAGGGAATAAGCCGGTTCATAGCCAAGTTCGTTACGTGCCTTGTCGATGCTGAAGATCGACGGATTGTCGAAATAATCGAGCATCATTTCCGGTACGAGAACGATCTCGCGATTGTCCGCCGCAACGGCGCGCTTGGCGGCGACTGGCGCCACGGGCCTGAGCAGCTTCTTGCCGAATCGCGCATAGCCCGCACGAACCAGCGGCAATGCGCCCGCCGCCGCGCGAAACCCCGGGCTTGCCTTGAGCGCGACGAGCGCCTCGGGCACGACCTTGCGCACCGCCTTGCGCCACGCGCCACGCCGGACCCGCTGCATTTCGTCGCGAGTCATCGCGACCAGGGAATCCAGGCCCAGCATCGCGTCATAGGCGCCGTAAAGTTCCCGCCAGGTGACGGTGTCGGGGCCGCGGACCATATAGATCTGGCCCGTGCCATCCTTCGTGGCGGCGCGCAGCATCGCCTGGATCACGTCATCGACATAGACGGCGCTCGACACGCCCTCGCCCTGATCGACCAGCGCGAGCCTCGCACGACGCATCGTGCCGAGCGGACCGGTCGTGAAAGCGGCGCCATAAGGCCCGTACACCGAACCGAGCCGCAGGATCGTGTACGGCATGTTGCCGCCGCGTGCCGCCGCCGCCAGCGCCGCCTCACCGTCGAGCTTGTCGTGCGCATAGGGCCACGCCCACAGCTTCGGGTTGACGAAATCCTCCGGCACGAGCGCCGGCGTATTGCCGCCATAGCTCGACACGGTGCCGAGATGGATGAAATGGGCGATGCCGAGCTTCGCCGCCGTCTGTGCCAGCAATCGCGTGCCGTCGACCGTCACCTTGCGCTGTTCGGCGGCGCTGCCATGCGTGCCATAGGCGCAGTGGAACACGATATCGCAGCCCGCCAGCGCCTCGCTCAGCACGGCTTCGTCGAGTAGCGAGCCGAACACGATCTCCGCGCCCGCCGCCGCGGCGCGGAACGCACCACCGCCCGCACTGGTCGTGCCGCGCACCAGCGCCTTGACGCGCATGCCATATTGCCGCCGCAGCACCTCGATCAGCCGGCCGCCGATAAAGCCGCTGCCGCCGGTGACGAAGGCGGTCTTCCCCTGCAGGTTCATGCCGACACCGCGATCTTGACCGGCACGTCCCACGGGAAGGCCAGCGGCTTGGCTTCGGCATAGCAACGCTCGACCAGCGCGATCATGTCGCGCCCGGTGCCGCCATCGGCGATCGGCGCCCTTTCGCCGCGCACGGCGGCGGCGAAATCGGCCAGCTGCGCCGCCATGGTTTCGGCATATTGCAACGGCGGGGGCGCGACATCGGGCAGCAGATCGGCACTCGCGCCGTGCGGCAGCAGCGTGATCGCCTCCCCCATCAGCGGCGCGATCACCACGCCACGCTCACCCTCGATGCGAATCTCGTTGGACAGGGTGCAGGTCCGGCTGACCTCGATGATCGCCTCGGCCCCCGACCGCATGCGGCACTCGAGCACGCAGTTGCCTTCCATCCGCGCATCCGAATCCGAGCGGAACGCCAAGGTGTCGATCGGTCCGAGCAGCCACAGCATCAGGTCGACATCGTGGCAGCCATTGGAAATCAACGCACCGCCACCGGCTTGCGCCGCGTCGAAGGTGAAGGGCGAGCGCGACGGCCATGCGTCGGCGGCGCCGCTCGCGGCGTGATAGCGCCGGATCGGGCCGAGCATGTCCGACGCGATCAGCGCCTTGAGATAGCGGGCGGAACGCGCGAAGCGACGCATCATCGCCACCGCCAGCACCCGGTCGGCCTTGGCCGCCGCCGCGATCATCGCATCGCTGTCGGCCACCGAGGTGGCAAGCGGCTTTTCCATCAGCACGTGCAGGCCGGCCGCGAACAGCGTCTCGGCCGCCGGGCGGTGGAGATGCGGCGGCAAGGCGACGATCGCCGCCTCGGCATGGTCGGCCGCGCGGGCGATATCGGTCTCGACATGCGCGATGCCGAAGCGGTCGGCCATGGCCCGCGCGCGTGCCTCGTCGCGGTCGATCAGCACGGTCACCTCGACATCGGGCGCGACGGCCGCCCCGGGCAGATGCCCGAGCTCGGCGATCGCGCCGCAACCGACCATGGCAATCCGCACGGGCGTCACGCTCAGGCCTCGCCCTGCTCGACCAGCTCGCGGAAATAGGCGATGGTGTTGGTCAGCCCCTCGCGCAACTGCACCTTGGGCTCCCAACCCAGCTTGGTACGCGCCGTGGTGATGTCGGGCTTGCGCTGCTTGGGGTCGTCCGCCGGCAGCGGCAGCTGGGTGATGGTGGATTGGGTATCGACTTGCGCCAGCACCGCATCGGCCAGTTCGCGCATCGAGAATTCGTTGGGGTTGCCGATATTGACCGGGCCGGTGATCTCGGCCGGGCTTTCCATCAGCCGGATCAGCCCGTCGACCAGATCCTCGACATAGCAAAAGCTGCGCGTCTGCTGGCCGTCGCCGAAGATCGTGATCGGTTCGCCCTTCAGCGCCTGGACGACGAAGTTCGACACCACGCGCCCGTCGGCCGGGTGCATGCGCGGGCCATAGGTGTTGAAGATCCGCGCGACCTTGATCTCGAGGCCATGCTGGCGGTGATAGTCGAAGAACAAAGTCTCGGCGCAACGCTTGCCCTCGTCATAGCAGGAGCGGATGCCGATCGGGTTCACATGGCCCCAATAATCCTCGGTCTGCGGATGGACGCTCGGGTCGCCATACACCTCGCTGGTCGAGGCCTGGAGGATGCGGCAGCGCAGCCGCTTGGCGAGACCCAGCATGTTGATCGCGCCGTGGACGCAGGTCTTGGTCGTCTGCACCGGGTCGTGCTGGTAATGCACCGGCGAGGCCGGACAGGCGAGATTGTAGATCTCGTCGACCTCGACATAGACCGGAAAGCACACGTCGTGGCGCATGAACTCGAAGCGCGGATTGGCGTGGAGATGGTCGATGTTGCGCTTGGTGCCGGTATACATATTGTCGAGGCACAGCACCTCATGCCCGGCATCGAGCAGCCGGTCGCACAGATGCGACCCGAGAAATCCTGCCCCGCCGGTGACGAGGATGCGTTTCCGGCTGTCATAAGTCCGCGCCATCAAATCCCCTTTCAGGCGTCCAGGCCGCGCGCGTCGGCATGATGTTCGAGAAACCAGCGATAGGTATGGGCCAGCCCATCGGCCAATCCGTAACGATGCCGCCAGCCCAGCGCGTTGATCTTGCTCACATCGACCAGCTTGCGCATCACGCCATCGGGCTTGCTGGCATCGAACGTCAGCGTGCCGTCATAGCCGACCACCCGGTTCACCGTCTCGGCAAGTTCGCGGATAGTTACTTCCTCGCCGCTGCCGACATTGACGATGCCGGCATCGCTATAGGTCTGGACGAGAAAGACAAGCGCGTCGGCCAGGTCGTCGACGTGCAGAAATTCGCGCCGCGGCGTGCCCGAGCCCCAGATCGGCATGGTCGCGTCGCCGGCCTCCTTGGCGGCCTGCGCCTTGCGGATCAGCGCCGGGATCACATGGCTCTGCTTGAGATCGAAATTGTCGCCCGGGCCGTAGAGATTGGTCGGCTGCGCGGAGATGAAGTCGCAGCCATATTGCTGGCGATATCCTTGCGCGAGCTTGATCCCGGCGATCTTGGCCACGGCATACCATTCGTTGGTCGGCTCGAGCGGCCCGGTCAGCAGCGCGCTCTCCGGGATCGGCTGCGGCGCGTCCCTGGGGTAGATGCAGGCTGAACCGAGGAACAGCAGCTTGGCGACGCCATTGGCGCGCGCCGCCTCGATCACATTGGCCTCGACCATCATGTTTTCGTAGATGAATTCGCCGGGGAAATTGCTGTTCGCCCAGATCCCGCCGACCCGCGCCGCGGCGAGGAACACCACATCGGGCTTGTTCGCCGCAAACCACGCCTCGACCTGGTCCTGGCGCCTGAGGTCGAGCTCGGCGCGCGGCGCGGTGAGCAGCGTGCAGCCCTCACCGGCCAGGCGACGCATCACCGCGCTGCCGACCATCCCGCGATGGCCCGCGACATAGACGCGCTTTCCGCCGAGATCGAACATCGTGCCGCTCAAGAGCCGGACCGCCCCTCACATTTCATCGTTTCGAGGTCCGAGCGGACCATCTCCGCGACCAGTTCCGGCAGCTTCACCGTCGCCGTCCAGCCAAGCTTTTCCTTCGCCTTGGCCGGGTTGCCGATCAGGATGTCGACCTCGGTCGGCCGGAAATAGCGCGGATCGACCTTGACCAGCGGCTTGCCGGTCTTCGCGCAGCTGCCGATCTCGTCAACGCCGGCGCCGCTCCATATGATCTCGGTATCGACCTCGCGGAACGCCAGCTCGACGAATTCGCGCACGGTGCGCGTCTCGCCGGTGGCCAGCACAAAGTCGTCCGGCGTGTCCTGCTGCAGGATACGCCACATGCCCTCGACATAATCGCGCGCATGGCCCCAGTCGCGCTTGGCATCCATGTTGCCTAGGTACAGCGTGTCCTGCAGCCCGAGCGTGATCGCCGCCACCGCCCGGGTGATCTTGCGCGTGACGAAGGTCTCGCCGCGCAGCGGGCTCTCATGGTTGAACAGGATGCCGTTCGAGGCGTGCATGCCATAGCCCTCGCGGTAGTTCACCGTGATCCAATAGGCATAGAGCTTGGCCGCGGCATAAGGCGAGCGCGGGTAGAAGGGCGTGGTCTCGCTCTGCGGGATCTCGCGCACCCAGCCGTACAGTTCGGAGGTCGAGGCCTGGTAGAAGCGCACCTTGTCGGTCATGCCGAGCAACCGAATCGCCTCGAGCAAGCGCAGCGTGCCGATGCCATCGGCATTGGCGGTATATTCCGGCGTCTCGAAACTGACCTGCACATGGCTCATCGCGGCGAGATTGTAGATCTCGTCGGGCTGGGTCTCCTGCACGATACGGATCAGATTGGTCGAATCCGTCATGTCGCCATGGTGCAGCTTGAGCTTCACGCCCTTTTCGTGCGGATCCTCATAAAGATGGTCGATTCGCCCGGTATTGAAGGAAGACGAGCGGCGCTTGATGCCGTGCACCATATAACCCTTGGCGAGCAACAATTCGGCCAGATAGGCGCCGTCCTGACCCGTGATGCCGGTAATGAGCGCTGTCTTCGTCACAGAAACCCCTCGAAATAATGTGTCGCTACCGCCGGAAGCAGCTTCCCATAGCGAGGCATGCTGCACTGCGATATAGCGATCAAGCCCGTTTCGTCACGCCGCCAAATGACGTGCCGGCGCGGCATCCTCGTCGATCGGCGGCGGAGGCGCGGGTGTCCGCGTCGGCCGCGCCATGATCGCGCAACACGCGACCATCACGGCGAGGATCGCGGCGGTGCGCGCCGGATAGTCGACCAGGCTGTGTGCCAGCACCATCGCCGAGCTGATCGTCGCCGCGCGAGGCAGCAAGCCGCTCTCCGGGTCGCGCCAGATCGACAGCGTCCGCCACACCCACCAGGCGAGAAATGCCAGGATCAGCACCAGCCCCGCCAGGCCCAGCTCCAGCACGAATTCGAGATAGTCGTTATGCGCATGGTTGACGAAAATCGAATCGACCTGTTGCGGGTTTTCGAACGCCGGAAACACCGACACGAAGCTGCCCAGGCCGGTGCCGAACGGGAAATAGGTCCCGATCCCGGCGATCGTATGCTGGTAGAAGCCCAGCCGCGAGGTGGGGCCGGCGCCGAGCGAGGTCTGCGCGTAACCGGCCAGAATCGGGCTGTTGAACGCCGCGATCACGAACACCGCGACGAGCAGCAACGTCACCCCGGCGCCGATCATCAGCAGCCGGCGATTGCGGCCGCGCCGGATCAGGAAATAGCAGCCGACCAGCGTCGGCAGAAACAGGCCGAGCCCGGCGATCGACCCGTCGACCACCACCCCGAGCAGCAGGATCACCGCTAGCGCCCCGAGCAGGATGGTGTCGGCCGCCCAACCCTCGACCCGATCGTCGCGCGCCCGCACGGTCGCGACCAGCGCCGCGAGGAAGGGCATCGCGGTCAGCACCAGGGTCGCCAGGTGATTGCTGTTGGCGAAGAAGCCCACCGGCTGTCCGCGGTTGGTACTGGAATAAAGATATAGCGGCGAATGCTCGCCGTTGACGAGCTGGATCAGCCCGACCACCACCGAAACCGCCGCCATCACGGTCAGTGTCAGCGCGAACGCGGCCAGGCTGCGGTCATCGGCGCGGATGACGAGCAGGAAGATCCCCGCCGCCACGGCCATGCTGAGCAAGCTGACCACCGCCGCCATCGGGTCGAGCGACAATGGCAGGGTCGGCAACGGCGCGCCGATCAGCGTGAAGCCATGCGCGACCGGCCCGCGACCCGGCAGCGACGGCCACAGGGTCGCCGGCAACGGGATCAGCTGGAGCAGCGCGACGATGACGAACACCGCGCCCAGCCACATCAGCATCTTTTCCGCGCGCGCCGCCGGGCGATGCGACGGGCGCAATGCGACGAGGAACAACAATGCCGCGCCACCAAGCTGAAGCAGGAGATTGGGGATCAGGCCCGCCGCCGATGCGCCGCCCAGCACGATTGCCGCGGCGAGATAGGCCGGCAGCGCAAGGGCGCGCGGCTCGAGCGGCAGCGTCAAGGTGCTGCGCCGCGCGCGGCCGGACCGTCGTGAGCGCGAAGATCTTGCCATCACGATCCTTTCCTGATCGCGACCTGCGCGACGGTCAGCGATCGCGATTGCGGGAAGGTGCCGAGCGTCGCGTCGAGCGACAACAGCTGGGCGTTGCAGCCGACCGGCACCGTGAAGGCCGCCGCCCGTCCAACGGCACGATCGGTCAGGCCGGTGATCGGCAGGTCGAGGATCGGCTTGCCGTCGGGCAGGCACTGCAGATGCCAGCCCAGCGCGCCGCCATCGGCGACCTCGCCCGATCCCTGCGCGGTATAGTCGAACCGGTAGCTGCCTGGCGTCAGCAGCACCGTCTGGCTCGCCAGCCGCCCGCTCTGCGCGCCCGGATATTCGATGTGCAGGCCCTGGCCGCGGTCGATGCCGACCGAGGCGACCGTGCCATCGTTGAACGTCCAGTTGAACGGCTGCGGCCCGGGCAGTCCCGCGAAGTTTCCGTCATAGACCGTCCTGACCTTGGTCAGCGCCTCCGGCGGCAGGAAATTGACCCAGGCGACATAGGCGCCATCAAAATCCCCGCGGTTGATGAATTGCTGGATCAGCGCGCCCTGCGCCACCTCCCCGCCGACGGCGCCCGCGGTCGATCCGCTGTTCAGCCGGAAGATACGTACCGGGTCGACGCCGCGCGTCGTCAGATAGCCGAGGAACCGCGTCTGCCAGGCCGGATGGCCGCTCAACACAGCAGCGATCGCGCGCTCGCCGCCGCGCTGCCGCGTGATGTCGGCAAGGATCGGGAAATAGGCGTCGGTCTGTGCCGGGTCGATCGCGATCAGCCGCTCGATCTGGCTCGCCGCGACCCCGAGATCGCGTCGGCGCAATGCATCCGCCATCAACCATATCCGGCCGGCCTTGGAGCGCGGGTCGCGGCGAACCACTTCGCGCATGATCGGTGCCGCGGCACGCCTGTTGCCCGACAATGTCGCCTCCAACGCCACCTGGGCCAATGCCCTGGTGTCGAGCGGATGGTGTGCCAGGCGCATCGCCGGCGGCGCGAGGCCGGCCGGCGCGCCGGGATGGGGCTGTTGCTGATCGAGCGTCGCCGCGGTCAGGGCGGAGAGATAGTCGGACTCGGCGTCGCTCCGGCCGTGCTGGCGCCACATATGGGCCGTGGACCACAGCGCGGCCGCCGCTATGCCGAGCGACAGGATGCCGGTCGCGACCAATCTCGTCGCACGCCCCAGATCCGTCATGTCTCCTAGCGCCCCGGCACCATCGTCATGACAGCTGGATGCGGCGCGTGGCGCCATCGTCGCCGGCCGTCACGCCGTATTTATAGGCGTCGCGGCCGTAACCATAGCCATAGCCATAACCATAGCCATAACCATAACCATAACCATAGCCGTAGGCGCTGGTCTTGGGATCGAACTTGGTCAGCACCGCGCCGATGATGTGACCGCCGGTCGAGCGCAGCCGGCTGATCGTGTTGGTGACCGCCGGACGACGGATTGCGCCCGACTGCACCACCAACAACGTGCCCTGGCACATCGAGGCCAGCAACGGTGCGTCGGCCAGGCCGAGCACCGGCGGGGCGTCGATGATGACCATGTCGAAGCGCGACATCGCCTCTTCCAGGATCGCGCGCATGCGCGCGCTGGCAAGCAGTTCGGCCGGGTTCGGCGGCACGCGGCCGGACGACAGCAGGAACAGGTTGGGGCTGCGCGTCGCGCTGACGTGCGACACCAGGCTCGCCTCGCTGGTCAGCAGGGCGGAGAGCCCGATGGTCTTTGCCTTCTCGCTATCCTCGATGAAGAAGCTCGGCTTGCGCATGTCCGCGTCGATCAGCAGGACCGTGCGGTCGAGCCGCGCGAAATTCTGCGCGATGGCATAGCAGGTGCTCGACTTGCCCTCGGCAGGTTGTGACGAGCTCACCAGCAATGATCGCGGCGCGCCGCTGCTGGTCGAAAACTGGATCGCCGCGCTGATCGAGAAATAGGCCTCGGAAACCGGCGATTGCGGATCGGCCAGCTGGTCGGCGATCGTCCCCCCCTTGGCGACGACCGGCACGACGCCGAGCACCGGCACGCGCAGCTTCTGCTTGACGTCTTCCGGCGCCTTCACCGTATCGTCGATGAACTCGATCAGATAGGCCAGCGCAATGCCCAGGCCGAGGCCGAGGATCACCGCCAGCAGCACGTTCTTGAACAGGTTGGGCTGGAACGGCGCCAACGGCACGTCGGCGCGGTCGACCACGGCGACCGTCGTCGCACCGACCCCGCCCGCGACGCCGATCTCCTTGAAGCGCTGCAGCAGCGCATCATATAATGCGCGGTTGGTATCCACCTCGCGCTGCAGGATGTTGTACTTGATGCTGCGCTCCTGGACGTTGAGCACGGCACCCTTGAGCTCGCCGACACGCGCCTTGAGCGCGCTCTCGCGCGCCAGCGCCGCATTATAGTCGGAGCAGACGCCGCTCGAGATATTGCCGCCCTGCTGGCGCAGCTGGTTGTCGATCGCCGCGATCTGCGCGCGCAGCTGGACCATTGCCGGGAACTCCGGCTTGTAGAGGGTCAGCTTCTGATCATAGTCGGCCTGCAACTCGGCGCGGCGCGAACGCATCGTCTGCATCGCGGCGTCGCGCTGGATCTCGCTGCTCGACTGGCCCTGATGACAACGCGCCGCCGCGGCGATGCGCTCGCTCGTCGCCGTCTGGAGCGCCGCGTTGATCGCAACCATCGAACTGCTGTCGAGCGAGGTCGCGCCGCCGCCACCGCCACCGCCGCCGCCACCGCCGCCGCCGTCACCGGACGAGCCGCCGCCACCGCCGCCACTGACCATCACCAGGCCCTGGCTCTGGGCGTAATTCACCAGTGCCGCCTCGGACGCCTCCAGCGTCTTCTTCGTCGCGTCGAGGCGGGTCTGCAGGAATTGCCGCGCATAGGCGGTCTGACCGAACTTGCGCTCGAGTTGCGACGCGATGAACGCGTCGCCGAACGTGTTGACGATCCGCGCCGCACGCGCCGGATCCTTGTCGACATAGCTCAGGTTGATCAGCCGGCTGCCGATCACCGGATTGACCGCGTAATTCGCCTGCACGACATTCGCGGCCTGCCGCTCGCGCTGCTCCAGGCTCAGCCGGGCCGGCGCGATCGTCGGGTCATTGGCGAGATTGAGCTGGCGCACCACCCGCTCGGTCAGCGAGCGGCTCTTGAGCAGGCCATATTGCGTCGCGAGGAACGCCGGGTCGCGTTGCACGACCGGTTCGGTATTGGCTTTCTGGATCAACTCGGACTGAGGCTGCGTGACCTCGAGCGAGGAATAGGCGCGATAGAGGGGCGTCGTCAGCAGGCTGAGGCCGAAGGCGCCAAGCACCGATACCAGGGTGACCGCGGCGATCAGCCACCGCCAGCGGAACAGTACGCGCCACACGTCGCGCAGGTTGAAACCACCCGAATCGCCCTCGAGTGAATCGACGTCGAACATCGCCGGCTCGGGCGCCGGCTGGAGGTTCTGGCCGAGCGGCGCGACCGCGCCGCCCCGGCCGCGTTCGGCGATGTCGGGAACGGACCCGCTATAATCGTTCATCGAGCTTGGAACCTGATCTAGAAGGGTCGGAACAGGGCCGCGATCGGCAGGGCGCTGATCACGTTCTTGAACGTCTTGCTCGCGCCGTTGCCGTCAACGACGATGATGTCGTTACTGTAAACTTGCGGGTCCGGCATCTTGCCGCGCCGAATGTCGGTCAGATCGAACGCCGCCGCCTGACGCACGCCGTTGATCTTGCGGAAAATCACCACGCGCCTCGGATTGCCGTCGTCGGTCACGCCCTTGGCCGTCGCGATCGCCTGGATCAACGTCGTATCGGCGGCGATGGCATAGAGACCGGGCTGCGCCACCGACCCGTCGACCGTGATGCGCTGGCTCTGCGCGGTCTTGAGCACCACCTGCACCTTGGGGTCGCGCAGGTAGGTCGCCTGGAGCTTCTGCGTCAGCACCGCCGCGACCTGGTCAGCGGTCTGGCCCTGAACGGGGACGTCACCGACCAGCGGCAGCTTGATTCGACCAACGGAGTCGACGGTATAGTCGCCGCTGAACTCGGACACGCCATAGACCGACACGTTCAACACGTCGGCCGGACCGAGGTGATAGTCGTTGTTCGGCGCGATTTCGGTCGGGATATCGGGTTTGGCGAGCGGGTCGGTGGCGTAGGCGACCGGTCCCCCGCGCGTTGCGCAACCCGCCAGAGCCGCCGCCGCGCCGGCCATCACGACCCATGTAGAAAGGCATTGCCACGCCTGCTTCACACCGCTGGTACGCATATCACCATAGCTCCAACACCCAGTCCCCGTCCTAGCGACCGCGTCACATGAATCAAGCGGCGATCCGGCATAACGCGATGGCAATGATCCGGATCAAACTATCGCGATCACGACAAAAGCTGGCAGCCGTCACCCGATTCGGGGATGCATATTCTTGCGGAAAGCGGCGAAATCGCGCGATTCTCTCGCCAGCCAGGCAAAAACCGCGCACCTGGCGGTGCGAAAATGGGGATTTCCGCGCTCTGCCCCTTAACGACCCGCCGATAATTTGCCACAGGACTGTCACGAACTCCCCCGCCGCGCGTTTTCCGACCCGGCACAACGAAGAGACCAAAGTGTTTGGGAAACTGCGCCGCAAGGCGGCCGCTCGAGCAGTAAGTACCGCACCGAGCGGGCCTGCAGGCGCGCGCGCTTATGCGATTGGCGATGTTCATGGGCGTCTCGACCTGCTGCGCATGCTGTTGCACGAGATCGAGGCCGATAGCCGCATCCGGCCGTGCGAACGCGAATATGTGATCTTCGTCGGCGACCTGATCGACCGCGGCCCCGATTCGAACGGCGTGATCGATTTGCTGCTCCGCAGCAAAAAATACCTCCCTCATCCCATTTTCCTGATGGGGAACCATGAGGAAATGATGCTGCGCGTACTGGAAAAGCCGGACGAGAAGTTCCGCGACTGGCTGACCTATGGTGGCTATGAATGCGCGCAAAGCTATGGCGTCGAGGTCGGGCGGCTGGCCGCGCTCGACGTGACGCACGCGGCGGCGATGGTCAGCGCGGCGATTCCGCAAGCGCATCTCGACTTCATCGCCAGCTTTGCCGACAGCTTCCGATTCGGCGACTATCTCTTCGTCCATGCCGGCATCCGCCCCGGCGTGCCGCTCGACGACCAGTCGACCCGCGACCTGCGCTGGATTCGCGAGGATTTCCTGACCAGCGACGCTGTGCATCCCTATATGGTGGTGCA
>Ga0068858_100000547_pt1 | contig 39150 bp, 31 predicted proteins | sample KBSSwiS12_FD_66589 | JGI IMG/M metagenome (GOLD analysis project Ga0068858, IMG submission 66589) | Switchgrass rhizosphere microbial communities from Kellogg Biological Station, Michigan, USA - KBS Switchgrass S1-2 | ecosystem: Host-associated > Plants > Roots > Rhizosphere > Soil ... | reverse complement strand
CAGCAAGACGTTTACGGTTGCAACCACCGATAACCAGGTGTGGGGCACGCACAGTCCGGACGTCACGGCCACACTCTCCAACCCCAGCGACGGTGCGGTGATCGGCACCGCCACGGCGGGTACGGCGCTGACGGAGGGCGATCCGGCCCCGACGTACTCAATCAGCGCGAGCGCGGATTCGGCCACGGAAGGGGCCGCCCTCACGTTCACCGTCAGCCGATCCCTCGCGAGCGGCGAGAGCGTTGCCAATAGTGAGACGGTCAACTGGTCGGCCAACGGTCAGAGCGGCACATTGACCTTTGCCCCCGGCGACAGCAGCAAGACGTTCACGGTCGCTACCACCGATAACCAGGTGTGGGGCACTCATAGTCCGGATGTGACGGCGACGATCTCCAATCCCAGCGATGGCGCGGTGTTGGGTACAGCTACCGCGGGCACGGCGCTGACGGAGGGCGATCCAGCCCCCACTTACTCCATCAGCGCCAACGCAACGTCCGCGACCGAGGGCTCCGCACTCACGTTCACCGTCAGCCGATCACTCGCGAACGGCGAGAGTGTGGCTAACAGTGAGACCGTTAACTGGTCTGCCAACGGCCAGAGCGGCACAGTGACCTTCGCTGCCGGCGATACCAGCAAGACGTTCACCGTTACCACCGCCGACAACAACGTCTGGGGCACCCACAGTCCCAATGTGACGGCGACTCTCTCGAGCCCCTCAGATGGCGCGACCCTGGGGACCGCCACGGCGACCACAACCCTCACCGAAGGCGACCTCGCTCCAAGGTATTCGATCAGCGCCAATGCGAGCACGTCGCCTGAAGGATCTTCCACATCCTTTACCGTTACGCGCACCCTCGCAAACGGAGAGAGTGTTGCCAATCCCGAGACCGTGAACTGGTCTGCCAACGGCCAGACTGGAACCTTGACGTTTGCACCGGGCGACACCTCAAAAACCATCACTGTCGCTACCACTGATAATCATGTCTGGGGAACGCACAGTGCCGATGTGGTAGCGACTCTGTCGAATCCTTCGGACGGGGCCGTGCTGGGCACAGCCACGGCGATCACGGGTTTGACAGAGGCAGACCCGGCTCCAACTTACTCGATCAGCGCGAATGCGTCTTCGGCCACCGAGGGCTCCTCGCTGACATTCACTGTCAGCCGCTCATTGGCAAGTGGAGAAACCGTCGCCAACACCGAAACGGTAAATTGGTCGGCCAATGGGCAGAGCGGTACGGTCAGTTTCGCGCCCAACGATACGAGCAAAACGTTTACTGTCACGACGGCCGACAATCATGTCTGGGGCAGTCACAGCGCAAATGTGACTGCGACCCTCTCGGGCCCTTCCGACGGAGCACTTCTCGACACCAGCACCGCAACGACAGCATTGACCGAGGGTGATGCAGCACCCATCTTCTCACTCTCGGGACCGACAACAGCGACGAAGAACACGACCGTCAACTACACCGTAAGCCGCGGGCTGTCATCCGGAGAAAGCGTACTCAACACGGAAACGGTGCACTGGAGCGCCTCAGGCACCGCGGTTACGAGCCCGAGCTCCGGGACACTCACGTTCTCACCCAGCGACAGCACCGAATCTTTCGGTGTCTCGCTGACAAATGCAAACAACAAGACAGTCACGGTCACCATTTCGAATCCGAGCGACGGCGCCGTACTCGGGACCTCCACTGTCAGCACCTCAGATCCGGCGGGCATTGCGGGGGAGGCCATCAATCTCGGGTTGAGCTCTCTGCCAACCGATGGCGCTCTCGTTACAGTCACGATTTCGCAAGTGCCGGAGGGTTGGACGCTGAACGGCGGCACCCTCAACAGCGACGGCTCATGGACCATACAGACCGCTGATCTCAGTTCGCTGTGGATACAGTCGCCAGAAACCTTCTGTGGCGCGGTGTCCGTGAATGTGTCGACCAGCTGGACCAATTCCGACGGCAGCACCGGCCAGGGGCTGACTGCGGACAACGTCGAGGTGTATGCGAAAGGCTCACCGGTTTTCGCATTGTCCGGTGACGATAATCTGACCGGCTCGGCGGGCAATGACCTGTTCGTCTTCTCGCAACCAATCGGCAACGACATCGTCTATCGTTTCGACGCGGCAGCCGACAAAATCGACCTCATCGGTTACGCGGGGTTCACCAATTTCACCGACGTCCAGGCCCATCTGAGCACTGACAGCCACGGAAACGCGGTGCTTGCCCTGGGTGACGGGCAGTCAATCACATTGCAGGGTGTGCAGAGCAGCTCACTCAACGCGGCGAATTTCACCTTCGAGCAGACACCCGTAGTCGATAATGCGGCCACAATGGTCATCGGCGACGGCGCGGTCATGCCATTGAGCGGGACTATCAACAATTCGGGCACGATCGAGATCGACTCCGCCTCGGGCCAGTCGGAACTGCAACTCATTCAGCACGGGATCACGCTGAGCGGCGGCGGCGAGATCGTTCTCTCGGATAGCAGCCAGAACCTGATTTGCGGCACGAGCTCCGACGTGACGCTGACCAACGTGGACAACAGAATTTCAGGAGCGGGACAGCTCGGCGGTGGGCAGATGGCGCTCATCAACGAGGGCACGATCGTCGCTACGGGCAGTAACGCGCTGTTGGTGGACACCGGCCCGAATGTGGTGGTTAACAGCGGAACACTCGAGGGGAGCGGCAGCGGCGGACTGCACGTTCTCTCAGATGTGGAGAATGCCGGATTGCTGTGGGCTGACGGCGGGACGGTTACGGTCGAAGGCGCCGTTACCGGTTCCGGCTCCGCTTTGATCAGCGGCAGCGGCATTCTCGAGTTCGGCGGTGCGTGTTCCGTCAACACGACGTTCGCGGCTGCTGCGGCCGGGACACTCAAACTCGACGATGTGTTGGACTTCACCGGCACCGTTTCGGGTTTTGGGGCAGACGATCGGCTCGACTTGGGCTCAATTCAATTCAACGGCAATGTCTCCGTGGGTTATACGGCGAACGCCGCCGGGACCGGCGGCACGCTGACGGTGACCGACGGCAGTCACACGGCGAGCATTGGACTCTCGGGGCAATACGATGCCGCAGGATTCCAGGTTGCGGACGACGGCGCCGCTGGAACGCTGCTCAGCTATGTACCGCGCAGCTCAATGAATCCGACGATGGATTGGCTCGACAGCAGCAACCATGTCGTATTGGCCTGACCCACAGTTCGGCGCCGTCCCTGTCCTATGTCCTGTGGATCGCTATTAGACGCTCTGCGGCAGTTGTACCTTGTGATCGAGCCATGTCTGCGTGCCCCGGCTCTCAGCGAGCAGCTACTCCCGAGAGGGCGCCTGGAGCAGGAGTTCCTGCCGGTTGACTTTGTGCGAGAGGAAATCAGTCGCTGGCGTAACGCTCGCGCAGTTGCGGGAAGCGAAGTGGCGGCATTAGTCGTCGAGGACTAGGGAGTAGCTAGTGCTGCGCGCTCCAATCCGGACGGCCAGATCGAGCGTGCATCCGGACGAGTATGGCATCCGTATAGCTGTGTATGTTCAGCATACCTGTAAGGAGCCATGACCATGTCGCCCGAGAGCCGAGACCACAGCCCTTCGACGGTAGAAGAATTGACCGTTCTGTCCGATCGCGTGCGTGTACTCACGGCCGGGGAGAGCACCGGAGGGCGCTACGAGGTGTTTGAGGTCCTAGGCACCGCTGGTGGCGGCGCGCCGCTGCACAGCCATCCTTGGGACGAGGACTTCTATGTGTTGGAAGGAACCATACAGATCGTGAGCGGTGGGAAGATGCGGACCTACGGGTGGGCGAGTCGTTGCGCGTACCGGCAGGCACTCCGCATGGTTTTCACGCCGGTGCAGCCGGCACCAAATTTATCGCTGTGACTTCTCCGGCCGGCGCCAGTCACCTCTTCCGTGCGCTTGACCAGGCGGCAGGCAAGGGGCCCCTCACTCCGGAGGAAATCGTGAGGATTGCCTCGCTTCACCGGGTGGTAGTGCCGGCGAAGGCTGCCTAGTCAAGCTCGGGAAACGGGCAGTTAGGCCGACGCTCCCAATCGCGGCCGACACGGGGACGTTTGCTGTTGCTCCGTCGGCCAGCAACTGTAGACGGAGTTTGTACGCCGTAAATGAACAAACCGCCCCGATTCAACACCGGAGCGGTTCTTCTCGCGGCCACCTTTCCGCCCAGCCAGCCATCACTTCCGGCGCGCGATGCACAGTCATGAAATGTGCAGGCGCTCAGCCGGTGTTGGCAGATGACCTTTCCGTGCGTAGGCAGGTCCGAAGCTCACGCTGCCGATCGGCTGTGTTCCAGGTTGGAACGCGCTGGACAGGGAAGGCGCGTCATCAGGATCGGCTGCACCACTGTCAGTCACTCTGCACCAGAATGCATCACGTGCATCAGTCGGCCCGTAGTCCTGAGCGTACGGGCGCGGGCCTGGTCAGACACAACCTTCGAGCGAGGGCGCGCAAGGTCGCAAGAAAAGGGAAGGCGCTGCGCAAATCACGGGTATCTCGTGCGCTGATTTGTCAGGAAAGTACGGTCACGCAAATGCGACGCGCGAATTCAGGCCGTGGCGCGCCGATTTGCGAGATCGTATAAGCAATACCAAGCGCGAACCTTCAGCGAAAGTGAACTTCCGAAATCATGGATATCGAAATGGTCGTGAGCGCCGCCACTGCGGCAGAGAAGGGTTTATTTTTGAGCGGAAAAGGGCTGTGGCGAACTGCGCCCATAGAGCGATTGGGCGTTCCGTCGATCCTCATGACGGACGGCACGCACGGTGTTCGGTATAGCGAGGCGCAGATCGATCATGGGCAGTCGTGGGGGCGACGGGACGTCACCGGCCGAGCGGTACCGCCCTCCGGACAGATCGACGAGCATCGGCCTGGCGAGTTGAATAGTGCTCCAGAGTGGCTGGCGTTCGGCCAGAGCCGACCGGCGACGTGTTTTCCAACTGGCTCGAGTCTTTCCTGCTCGTGGGATCCTGAGCTGGTTCGCCGCATGGGCAACGCCCTCGCGGAGGAATGTCATGAAATGGGAGTCAGCGTGCTCCTCGGGCCAGGGATCAATATCCGCCGCACGCCGCTGGCCGGCCGCTCCTATGAATACTATTCAGAAGATCCCTTATTGACGGGCGAATTGGCCGCTGCAATGGTCCAGGGACTTCAGGAGAAGGGCATCGGCGCCTGCCTCAAGCATTTCGCCTGTAATAACTCCGAGTTCCAGCGGACGAAGATGGACTCGGTGGTAGACGAGCGTGCTCTGCGGGAAATCTACCTGGCTGCTTTTGAGCACGCGATCCGCAAATCCGATCCATGGATGGTGATGAGCTCGTACAACCGTCTGAACGGGGTGCAGGCCTCCGAGAGCGAGTGGTTACTGAAGAAAGTGCTGCGTGAGGAGTGGGGATATCAGGGTGTCGTGGTCTCGGACTGGTACGGCACCAAGGACCGGCCCGCGTCGTTCCTCGCTGGAAATGACATGGCGATGCCCGAATACGCGGTGGATCGGCGGGAGTTGTTGCGTGCCATTGAAGTCGGCGCTGTGCCGGCGGAGTCGCTGGATCGCTCTACGGCACGTGTGCTCGCCCTGGTGAAGAAAGCTACTGCGAACCGCAGGGCTGAATACAAGGCTGATTTCGCGGCCCATCACGAGCTCGCGCAACAGATAGCACGTGAAAGCATCGTCCTGCTCAAAAATGAAGACGGGATACTCCCGATCCCACCCGATCGTCCGCAGAAGCTGCTGGTGGTGGGCGCCATGGCGGTGGCACCGGTGATTCAGGGGTCGGGCTGCGCAACCACAACGCCTTGGATCCTCGATAAGCCGCTCGACGAGATTGTCGAGATCGCCGGTAACTCGTTGTCCATCAGCTATTTCGCTGGTACGGCCGCTGACGGGGTTCGGGACGAGCGGGCCTTGGAGGAGGCTGTGAGCGAGGCGGCGAAGGCCGACACGGTCGTGGTGTTCGTGAACGATCCAACTGGTCAGGATGGTGAAAACGGTGACCGGGCAAACTTGAGCATTGTCCCCGCCCATGAAGAGCTCATCGCCAGAATCGCGACGGTTCAGCGCAATGTCGTTGTCGTTGTGGCCAATGGCGATTCCGTCGTGATGCCCTGGCTGTCGAAAGTGAAAGGTTTGATCGAGGTCTTCTATGCGGGTCAGGGCATGGGTCGTGCGGTGGCTGACATTCTGTTCGGTCTCGCCAATCCATGCGGCCGCCTCACGACTACAGCTCCCAACACTTTGGAAGAGACTCCTGCGTTTCTACAGTATCCCGGTGAGAACTACCGGCATCTTTACGCCGAGGGTATTTACGTAGGCTACCGCTATTATGACAAGCGGAAAATGCAGCCGCTGTTCCCGTTCGGGTTTGGCCTGAGTTACACCCGATTCGAGTACGAAAAGCTCGATCTTTCCGGCTCCGCCTTCGCGGAAGAGGACACCATCGGGATCGAGGTCATTGTTAGAAATACAGGAACGCGTACGGGTAAGGAAGTAGTACAGATATACGTGGAGTCTCCCCAAGGGCGCATCGCACGCGCGCCGCGCGAGCTCAAGGGATTCGACAAGGTAGAACTGCAGCCCGGGGAGGGCCGGAAAGTGCGCATGGAAATTCCCGTCGAGCGCCTTGCGAGTTATGACCCGGCCGTGTCCGCGTGGATCGTGGAGCCCGGAACGTACCGCATCCTCGCCGGCGCTTCCTCACGTGATATCCGGCTCAGCGCCGAAGTACGAATCGACGCGCCGCTGCGACTGCCGCCGCTGCAGGAAGATTGCTCTCTGATGGAGTTGATGCCACACAGTCGAGCCTTTTCCCGTGTGTGTGAGCTGTTCGCCCGCAAGAGCGGCACGTCCCTCGAGCACGCCAGACGCCTGCTCGAAGTTAACGCACCCGACATCTTTTTCAGCGCTTATGTTGGATTGACAACGACGTTCGAGCTCGATATCGGTCGTAACGAGTTCCGGGAGGCCCTTTACGGCGAATGAGTTCCCGGTATCAATGAGAGATCTGAGTACGTTTTCCTGATGCGTCCGTTCAGACATGCGCGTTCGAGTCCCGTGTTGCCTCCAAATGGGCACCGTGCCGTCGCCGAGCCCGCACTTGGCTACGAAGTAGTCGATTTCAACCAACAGCCAGTCAACTTGTATGTCACGGAGCTCACGTACTGCGAGCCGCACTGGCACGAGGCGGCCGAGCTCATCATCGTGCTGTCCGGCAGTTTCGAGGTGCTGCTACCGAATCGTTCCTTGCGCTTGAAAAGAGGCGGTGCGGTGTTCGTGCAAGGTGATGACCTGCATACCGTGCATCCGCGGGAAGATCGCAGTGTACTTCTGGGCGTGCAGTTTTCGCCGGCTCTACACTTGGTATGCGGTGCGGGTCGCGAGCCGAGCAGGGTCTTCGAGGAACTTCGTCCGCAGGAACCTGCCCACCGGGATCTCCTGGCCGCGGTCACCGATCTGGCTCGTCACGTTTTTCACCACGAACCCGTGTTTGGTGACTACAGCCTGCTGAAACGCGTGTTCGCGCTGCTCGAAGCGGTGCAGGTCGTGTCCGACTCGTCCGCAGCGACTGACGATACGGTGAAATCCAGCGGCAGTGGTGATCGGCAGATCGAGATCGCCAAGCGGGCGATCGCGTATGCCAATGACCACTACCTCGAGGACATCAAACTGCTCGACGTCGCCGAGGCTATGGGTGTGAGTTACCACCACCTGTCTCATACCTTCAAGGCGGTGAGCGGATTCAGTTTTCGGGAGTATCTGACCTTGCTCCGTGTCAACAAGGCGCGGGAGCTGCTGCGCGATGAAACTCTGAATATTACGCGGATCAGCAGCGGCAGCGGTTTTTCCGAGCACAAACACCTGGACGCCGCTTTCAAGAAACATTTCGCGACCACGCCGACACAGTATCGGAAAAAATACATGAATCAGCTCCTCGTGTGCCGTGAAGCGGCCAGCGACGGCGTGAACCGGCTGCTCCCGCCGCCGGAGGTGGAGTTGTATCTGCAGGGATTCTCGCAATGACGGTTGAGACGCGCGCGGCCTCGGTCCCCGGCCTGCGCGAGAAGATCTGCTACGGATGCGGAGACTTTTCTTCCAATCTGCTGTGGGGTATTTCGGGCGGGTTCCTGATGTACTACTACACGGACACACTGCGCCTGGCAGCGACCGATATCGCTGTCCTGCTGTTGGTGACGCGGGTATTTGATGCGCTCGCTGATCCGACGGTCGGCTATGTCATAGACCGCAGCGCCGGACGGCTCGTCCGACCTTTGATCAAGTGGCTGGCAGTCCCGTTCGGATGTATCGCATTCCTGGTCTTCCTGCCGATATCCGCGGATAGCCGGATCAATCTGCTGTGGGCCTATGTCTCGTACTTCATGTTCGGCTTGATTTATGCCGGCATCAACACACCTTACGGCATCCTGCAGAACATCATGACCACCGATGCACGCGCTCGCATCAGCCTGGCCGCATTCCGGATGGTCGGCTGTCAACTGGGTACGCTCAGCGTTTATGCTTTCACGATACCCGCCGTCCACTGGATCGGGGGCGGAGCGCTACGGGAAAACGAGCTGGCGGGTTTTCCGATCTTCATGGCGATCGTCGGTGGAGTGGGTGCGACACTCTGGTTCCTCACCTACAGCGGCTGCAAGGTTCGCTATACGCCGGAACCTCAGCGGCACACGATCGAGGAGTTGGTGCAATCATTGGCGCGCAACCGTCCCTGGCTCATCTGTACGGCGGCCTTCAGCCTCTCGTTCGTGATCCTCTGCGCTTATCTGTCCTTTGCGATCTATTACGCCCGCTATGTACTGCATCAGAATGCAGCCTTCGGCGGTTACTTGTTGATGCTGTTTACTGTGTGCAGCCTCTTCGGGAATGTCTGCAGCTCGAAGCTGACTCGTTTCGGGAATAAGAGGCAGCTGCAGTGCGGCTACTTCCTGCAAGCGCTGGCACTGGCCATCATCGCAGGATTTCCCGGCAATCTGGCGGTGTTTGTGCCGTGTTTCATCGTGGCGTCCTGCGCAGCAGGAATCGGCTCGCCACTGTACTATGCGATGGTGGCTGACTCGATCGACTACGGGACGCGGACCACGGGGGTGCGCACGGCGGGCATGGGATATTCGCTCAACAGCTTGGCTCAGAAGGCCTGTTTTGGAGTGACGGGCGCGCTGCTGGCTGAATTCCTGAGCCTGGGCGGCTACGCGCCGGGTGCGGCGCTCCAGAACGAGCACCTGTCAGCCTGGATCACTGCGGGCTTCGTCTGGCTGCCGGCGGGCATGTGCCTGCTGCTCATTGCGTTGATTTCTCTATACCCTTCGGAAGTGAACATCGGTGAAACCGTCCTTCTCGGTACCTCTCGTTGATATTTCCGCCTATGTAGCCGGTGGCACTAACGAGGCGCGCCGGGATGTGGCGACGCAACTGGAGCACGCCTGCCGCACGGTCGGCTTCATACAGATTCGGGGACATGGCATTGCCGATGCGACGATCGACGGCCTGGCATCGGCCATTGATGCATTCTTCGGGCAGCCGCCCGAATGGAAGCGATCCTTTCAAATGCCGCCCGAAATCAATCGCGGCTATACGCCTCCCCACAGTGAGTCGCTCGCTCTCACTCTCAACTCCGCGGCGTCGCTCAAAGACTATTTCGAGGCATTCAACATCGGCGTGCCGGCGGACGCCTATCCTGGGCTCGATTTGCCGCGCGACATCTATGCCGGGAATCCATGGCCAGCCTGCTACGCAGACTTCGAGGGTGAGCGCTTTCGAAGTAGCGTCGAAGCCTATTTTACCGAAGCCGGCCGCGTGGCGCGGACGCTATGTCGGATTTTTGCCGATGCTCTGGGCGTAAAGCCTGACGTGTTCGCCTCAGTCACGGACCATTCAGCCGACGTTCTGAGACTAAACAACTATGCGCTGTCTCCCGGGTTTGTTGTTGGTGATGTCAAACCGTTGGGCATGGGCGCTCATACCGACTATGGGATCGTTACCGTGCTGTGGGCGGATCGAGTTCCGGGTTTGCAGGTTTTGGCCCCGGACGGTCTCTGGCAGGATGTTCAGCCTGTCGAAGGCGCACTGTTGGTTAATCTGGGAGACCTCACGGCGCGCTGGACCAACAACCGGTGGCTATCGACTCTGCACCGGGTGAAGCCGCCCGTCGTCGATGGTGTTATCCAGCCCAGACGATCTGCTGCGTACTTTCACGACGGGAATATCGACGCGGTGATTTCAACTATCCCGACGTGCGTGGGGCGCGACGGCAACCAATATCCGCCCATCAGCATTGGCGAGCATCTCTCCGCCAAGCTCGCCAGCTCTCGTGCAGGCAAACCGAACACGATTGCAGGTCCGGAAGTCGAGCGCGCTCGCTTCGCCAAAGATTGATGGCCTCTGCTGCCGCATAAGGGTGCAGTCGCCTCGCGCCCGCGCCACCCGTGTGCATTTCTTCGGGCACGTCGAGACACAGCAACAAAAGGGAAGAATCCGAGCAAACAAGAGGTATGTCGCTCGGCGTGTTGCCGGTAAGAATCGTCCAGTCCTGATTTTCGGGAATAGATGTTTGTGCCGGTGAGATCAGTCTTATGTTGAGCGCAATACCTGACGTCGCGACCGAGCGGGCGTTTCTGGGCACAGCGCTGCATACGCCAGTGCGAGGGCAGTTGGAACTGCTGCGCGGCGCTCTCATCATAGTAGGCGCCGATGGCAGGATCAGCGCGGTCCATCCGGCCGATTCGCCCGATACCGGCAGGTTGGTCGAGGGATTCGCGGCTACGCAGAGGCTGGTGACTCTCGGGCCGGACCAATGCCTGCTGCCGGGATTGGTCGATCTGCACGTTCATGCACCTCAATGGCCCCAGCTCGGGAAAGCGCTCGATTTGCCGCTCGAGAAATGGCTTCAGGTCCACACTTTTCCGCTCGAAGCACGCTTCGCCGACGTTCACTACGCGCAACGCGTCTATGAATCCCTTGTCGACGGGCTGCTGGCGAACGGAACGACGACAGCGTTGTATTTCGCGAGCATCCATCTGCCAGCCACCCGGATCCTCGCCGAGATCTGTCTTCGAAGATCACAGCGCGCCCTGATCGGCCGGGTCGCGATGGACGATTCCCAACAGTGTCCCGCGTACTACCGAGATTCCTCCGCACAGTGCGCTGAGGAAGAAACACGTGCCTTTATTGCATATGTGCAATCGATGCCCGGCAATGAGGTCGAGATGATCAGGCCGGTCGTTACACCGCGCTTTATTCCATCCTGCTCGGATGATCTGTTGCGCCGGCTCGGCAGGCTTGCGCAAGAGACCGGTTGTCATGTTCAGACACACTGTTCGGAGAGCGATTGGGAACATCAGTTCGTGCTGAGTCGCTGTGGCCGCACCGATACGGTCGCGCTCGATGGATTCGGCCTGCTGTCACGACGGACGGTTCTTGCTCATGGCAATTTCGTCTCCGACGCGGACATTACGTTGATTGCGGAACGCGGTGCGGGCATAGCTCATTGCCCGCTCTCAAATGTCTATTTTTCCGATGCCGTGTTTCCGTTGCGACGCGTCTTGAACCAGGACGTCCATGTCGGCTTGGGCTCGGATATAGCGGGTGGGGCGAGTCCCTCGATCCTGGAGAATGCCCGTCAGTCCGTGATCGCCTCTCGTATCCTGGAATCGGGAGTGGACCCAGCGCAGCGCCGAGATCTACGCCGCCATCCCGAGGCTCGCATCGATGCGGCGACGGCCTTTTGGCTCGCGACGGCTGGCGGAGGTGTCACCCTCGACTTGCCGATCGGCGTGTTTCGAGAAGGCTTTCAATTCGACGCGCTGGTGATCAACACCCGCGTCCCCGGCAGCAATCTGCATTTCGACCATCACGACACGCCGGAAGAGATGTTGCAGAAAATCATCTACCACTGTGCTCGCGTCAATATCGGTGAGGTGTGGGTTGCGAATCGGCGTGTTCACGCGCTCGAAGCAGCACCCAACCGCCACTGACGGGCAAACCCTTTTGATAACAAATCCGCTTCGGGGGAAGAGTCGCATGATTGATTTGCATACAGATGACTGCCCGGCGAGTCGCCGAGCGAGGCTATCCACTGCGCAGGGCCATGTAGCACCGGGCAGGTCGGGATCGGTGCGTCGCCTGATCGCCAGCGCTGGCGTCTGGTTGAGCATTGGGGCGGCCGTCGCGCATGCCGAGAACACGCCGAGCGATGCCGAGACTGGACTGGCTGACGTGGTCGTCACGGCTCAGCGCGTCAATGAGGACGTGCAGACCACCCCGATCGCAATATCGGTCTACAACGCAGATGCTCTGAGGACCGCCGGGATAACCAATTTGGCGAGCCTGACCGCGATGGCACCGGATATCAGTTTCACGACCACGGAAGGCCAGTCGATCATTACGATCCGTGGCATATCGAGCCGCGATACCACCGAGATCGGCGATCCCGCCGTGTCGGTCAACACCGATGGCTTCTACATGAACCGGCCCTACGGGCTCAGCGCCAACCTGTACGACATCGACCGGATCGAGGTGGTCCGCGGTCCGCAGGGAACTCTCAACGGGCGCAACTCCGTCGGCGGCGCAATCAACATCATCACGGCCAAGCCGGTCGATCACTTTGCGGCCTACACGAGTGTTCAATACGGCAACTATAGTGACCTGGAACTTCAAGGCATGGTGAACGTGCCGCTGACCGACCGGGTCCAGATGCGCACGGCATTCCTCTCGGCTTCTCACGACGGCTATCGCAACAATGCGCCTCAACAGCCGGGGGACGACCAGGACGACAAATCGGCTCGTATCGAGCTGGCTTTTCAGCCGATGGACAATCTCACGGCTCTGCTCACCGCGCAGTACACAGCTCAGGGTGGGTCCGGAGATGTCATGCAGTACATTCCCTTCATCTACACTGCGACCGGGGCGCTCGATCACACTCTGCCTGCGAGCATCGACAGCACGGGGTTTCCGTTGGGAACCCAACCGTTTCTGCGCATGAGAAGCGAGCAGTACCGGGCAAGTCTGATATACGACTTCGACGAGGTCGAAGTCACGGCGCTCGGCGGCTACGATCACACGGCATATGCCCAGGGGATCGATCAGACTCTCTACCCGGATGCACCTACAGGTGTCTATCAGTGGTCGCCGTCACAGAGTCCGAACACGATCAATGGCGAGTTGCGGTTTGCGTCCAGGGGCTCAGGGCCGTTTCAATGGCAATTGGGTGGTTTCTATTTCAGGGAGACTTCCAACCTGCTCTCGGGCGATGTCTCGCAGGGCACGAACGGTGGGCGCAACATGTTCTTCGGTTTTTCCTATTCTACGCCCATGAACTCCAAGGCGGGGTACGCCCAGGCTTCGTACCAGTTGACCTCTCATTTGAAGCTGACGGGCGGGTTTCGCTACACGGCCGATTACAAGGCGTCGTCCGGATACTTCGGCGACATTACGGGGGGTATTATTTTCGCTAACCAGGCTGGCAGCGCATCGTTCTCGAAGTCGACCTTTCACGCAGCGATGGACTACGACCTGAGCTCGACCAACATGCTCTACGCCAAATTTGACACTGGCTACAAGGCAGGCGGCTTCAACTTTGGAGGCGGTGCTTACGCGCCGGAGACGGTTAAAGCGTATGAGATTGGTTCCAAGAATCGGTTCCTGGACAACACGCTCCAGCTGAACCTTGCAGCTTTCTATGATGACTACTCAGAGCAGCAGGTCGCCAACTATGCGTTCCTGTCCACCGGGCAGCCGGTACAGCTGACTCAAAATGCAGGCGCCAGTCGCAACTACGGCGCCGAGGCTGAGATGCTTTACAAGGTCCCGGTGATCGGCACGCTGAACTTCACAGCTGACTATCTGCACGCTCGTTACACCGACTTTCAGTCGATAGCCGACCCCAGCGATCCCAAGGCGAGCGGTAACGTGCAACTGGCTGGGAATCAACCGCCGCAGGCGCCGGCTTGGAGCTTCGGCATGGGCCTGGAACACAGTTGGGCAGTGTTGGGCGGTGCCTTGACAGGCCGGATCCAGTCCAAGGCCCAGACTTCCTACTATTTCTCCTTCTATAACTTCCCCGACACGCGCCAGAAGGGCTACACCATGTCTGATGCGTTCTTGACCTACCAGCCTGGCGATGGCCACTGGAAGGCCACCGCGTTTGTCCGCAACATCGAGGACTCCGTGGTATTCAAGGACGCGGAAGAAAGCCAATACGCCGTCGCCTACGCCTACGAGTTCTATCCGCCGCGAACGTATGGGGCCCGGCTCGAATACACATGGTGACGAGTCATGTTGCCCAACAACGTGCTCTCGATCCAGCTTTGGTCCACCCGCGGCGCGACGCCCCTGGCCGAGCAGCTCGGTTATCTCAAAAGCTGTGGATACGGCGACGTCCAGCCCTATCACGATCAGTGCGACAACCCCACGGTGATACGCGCGCTGCTCGATGAGCACATGCTGACCGCGCGCAGCGGCCACTTCACATTGGCCATGTTCGAGACGGCTCTGGATGACATCGTGAACGCCGCGCACACGATCGGCATGGATCTCGTCGTCGCGCCTTGGATCGATCCGGATGACCGTCCAAAGGACCGGGAGAGTTGGAGCATGTTCGGGCGCAGGCTGTCTCGTTTGTCCCGGCAACTGGCCCAGGAGGGTCTGAGGTTCGCATGGCACAACCACGAATTCGAGTTCGAACCTCTGCCGGATGGCTCTTTCGGCATAGAACACGCACTAGGCGAGGACGTGCTGCTCGAATTGGACCTCGGCTGGCTGTTCAGGGCTGGTCAGGATCCGCTGATCTGGCTCGAGCGGTATGAGGGCCGGCTGCCGGCGGTACACGTCAAGGATGTGGCGGCGCCGAACACGAACCCGGAGGAGATGAACTTCGCCGATGTGGGGGCCGGAGTCATGGACTGGCCACGCTACTGGCAGGCCGCCGTGGAGGCAGGCGCTGAGCTAATGGTGGCGGAGCATGACGCACCTTCGGATTGGCGGCGTTTCGCCAGAGTGAGCGCGATCGCGATGCGACGGTTAGCCGGCTTGAAGGAGGGTCAGGTCATTGCTTGAACCTATCGACAGAGGGTGGGCGGATCAATCTTCTACCGCGGTAATCTGAACGGCAGTACACAGCGCAGAATGCCCTTGGGGCCGCCACTAAATCGCCACCGCGCGTGTGAAATTGAGAAACTTCCCAGTAGACACTCGTTTAGCTCTGCGAATCTCATGTATCCCAAGCGCCCGCAGGCGGGTCACGTCGGGTTCATCGACCGCAAGCAGCGGATGTGTCAGCAGAGCGCGAATCCCCTCCAGGCTAGCGGGACGTGTCCAGATGGGCCAGGTGACTTCGACGTCTCGACTGTTGGTTTGCCTGACTCCCATCGTCAGGAGCCGCACACGCTTTCCGACTGTTCCGGGGCAGGTGGTTAGTGCGGGCAATCCGACTACAGCAAGCCGGTTGGCACCATGCACGGTAGTCGCGGTGTCCTTGGAAGGGTCGCTAAACCTGAGCGCATAGCGCCTGTCTTCGGCTGGATCCCATCGAAATCCAGGAGTTGCATCGACACGTTCCCAAACCCGGAACAGGGCGCGTTCCAACGGGTCGTCCGGCGACGATGACCCGCGGCCATTGCCTCCGCGCGGTACCGAGGCTTGTTTTGCAACTGAGGAGAATCGATCGAGGAAATATTGATGCCCCTGGCCGAAGAGCAGGCAGAAAGGTGTCGGGGCCACGATTTCATTGTTTTCCACGGCATCTGAGAAGAGTGCTGCGAGCACGTCTGCACGGTTCCGGCCGGCGGGCCCCGAAAGGACTGCGTCCCGCATCAGTCTCCGTGCGTCGGCTCGGGGCATCGCCGGCGTTTTCCAACTGGGGAACTCATGGTGCCTTGCCAACACTGCGCAACCACTCGCGGCTGCCTTCGCCACGTTTGCGGCCGTCGCGGGCTGGTGAAGCGTCAAGATCGGCCGTATCGGCGGACAACTCGTGTCCCAATGGATACGTGCTCGCCAAGCGGATCGCGCAACTCGCAGAGCACGAAGTAGCCCCAGGAGCGCAAGGAATGCGAGGAGGTTGTCAGGCTCCAGCCCAATGAGCCTGTGTTCTCGTAGGCTCATTACGCAACCTTTGCTTGATCGGCCGTTGTGGAACTCTGGATGCTCTTCTGCTCTTCCCGCGAGGCCCGGTGATCGGCCAAGCGAACGATCGCCTCAAATCGAGCCAGCTCCCAGGCACCGTAGTGCCGTAGAAGTTTCGCGAAGAGCTCCGACCAGTCATCTCCGTAAACCATAAAGTCCAAATCCTGCGGGCCGCAATTCAGGGGATCGGTATGAGGATACAGTGGCCGACCGTAGCCATGATGGGTGCCAATGAGCCAGAGAACGAGGCGCGGATCTTGGGAAGCCGCCAACCGCTTGCTCTGAAGCGAGCGTCTGACCGAGTCTGCTTCATGGCGCCATTTGGGTGGCAATCCAACGCGATCGCGCAGCCGAAGTTGTGTGTTGCGATCCATTGCACCTTTGTTTGATTTGGCAAGCACCCGGTTATCTGTGGCGGCCGCGAGGCGATCCCCGCACCGTAAGTAGAGTTGGAAACGAGCGTCGCGCTTACCTTCATCGTGGAGAAGCGCAGCCAGGACAATGTCATCCGACAGCCGCGGTGGCAGTCCTGCGCGTTGAGCGTAGATCCGAGCCTTGTCAGCCACATGACCAGCATGGGTTTCCAGTGTGATTGCACTTGCCTGAAATGAACCTGCATCATCGCCCTCGGTGCTCGCAATGGCCGGCTCCCGCGATCTGTGAGCCTTCGGGTGCTCGATGCCATGGGGAGCGATGAGCACGAGCCCGGTTACCTGCCGTGCCTCATCATCATCGTAGGGGAATACAACCTGAGCGTTCCTGGTGTTCTCGAAACCACTGAGAACTCTCAGCCATTGCGCCGGAAGTCCATCGACCTTCAACAGCCACTTGGCTACCTTCGAGCCGTTATGCTCATTTCGAGCTTCCTGCATGTTGCGATGTAGGTTGCCCCATATGGACTTCATACCCTGAAGATTTGGCGCGGAACCGCCTTCAGCGCGAAAGGCATCCTCCAGCAGGCGTCGATGCACACGAAAAATAAACCGCTGGCTTTCGTAGGGGCGCTGCGCTATCTCGCCAACATCCGCCACGCGCGCAGTGCTCTCCGGACACCATCCATACTGATCGCAACCACCTTTGACAGCGGCTACAACGACCATATCCCCGGGACGCAGGCTCGATGGGTTCAGCGTGCCGGTGTAATCGCTATCGTTGCCATACCACCTCATCGCGGCAACTCTGTGGCTGATTCGGGAATAGGCTTCGGCATCAGGCGAGCCTTCCACATCGTCGATGCCCACCGGCGTCTTTCCTGACAGCCACGCGCGGGCAGCATGGATGGGAACTGCGAGCGCCTCTGCTGCCCTGGGTGGCATGAGATCGAGGAGCCGGAATGCGCGCCCACTCGTGATTGAGTGATCCAGATCATTTGGCTCGATGTCAGCGCGCCACACAATCTGAACATCTGCCGTATTGGGCACGCCGTGAAGAAACAGGGCCGGATCCGGGTCGGCTGCTGGCATTGGTGAAGTCTGCGCCCAAAGATCGATGTAGGCCGGCATGATGGTGGGCGCGTCACGTTTTTCGGTAGTCAACAGAGAAGTATCTTCATCCTCCAGGAGCGCATCGAGTGCGTTGACACCGAAGTCGAGGCGATCGTCCCTTGATTGGGCAAAGAGCCACTCCCATGTAGCCTTCGTCCTCGAGCCATAAAGCAAATCGTGCCCACGCCCGTCCACTTCGTCAGGGCACGCCAGGATCACTGCGTCCCGTGACCCGTTCTTTCCCAATCTGTTCATTCGTCCAAACCGCTGTCGGAGCACATCCAGTGGTGCGGCTTGCGTGACCAGAGTGTCAAAATCAAAGTCGGCGCCAGCCTCGATGCATTGCGTGGATACGACGAACAGCGTTTTGTCCGGGTCGCCATGCCCGCACCGGATCCTGGGCTCGTACTCCTTCATCAACGCCCGGCGGTCAACCTCACGCGTGCGTCCGATGAAGAGAACCGACTCTGCCGATACACCCGACTGCTTGATCCGGGTAGATAGCTCTTCATGGCACCGTCGGGCGAGCGCCACGCGGTTGACGATCAAGGCAACAATCGTATGAGGCCCGCCGTCTTCGATAGATCCTTTGAGGCGCCATGCATGATCGACGAGCTCCTTGGCGTGCAGCTCGTGCTGACTCGAACGGGCCTTGGCGACTATCAATTGAGCGGGTTTCTGCGCAGCGAGGCGCGGGGCCAGTCGCTGGTCGGCCCGTTCTCGGGAGGTCAACGAGAACGGTTTGTGTCCCCGACTGTTTGCCGGCGTTGCCGAAAGCTTCACGTAGGCCCAAGGTGCCGGCTCTCGTTGTGTCCAACGTGGTCTTCTATAGCGCTGAATGGCCTCGAGCGTCTGATTGAAGGGCTCTGACAGATGCGCCTCGTCGAGAAAAATCAGACAATCGCTGCCAAGGAGTCCAGCATGCACCGGCTTCATCGAATCCGATACGCCATAACCCCGGAACAACAATCGCGATCCTACCTGGTCAACGGTAGAGCAGAGGATAGTTGGCTGACAAGGTGTCCTGGCCCAGTCATCCTCCAGGGGAATCCCGCCCGTCAGAGCCCGGGCGACTACGGGGGTTTTGCTGTCGCCCAGATACATGAGTCTGCGTGCAACTCTGTACAGAATATTCCGGGTATCTTTGGGAGTCAGCGCGTTCTGTAATCGCTCTTCTATGAGCCTCGCATGCTCGTAGGCCGCATTGACAATGACCCGGCGGTCTACAACCAGAACGATCCGAACCGGCGCACGCCGCCGGGGTCCCTTGTCGACTTCCAACGCGAGGTGAAAGATAGCAACGTCGAGAGCGGCGGCAGTCTTCCCCGCACCTGTTGGGGCGTCGAGAGCCGCGCGCCACCGTCCCCTGGAGGTGACCTCTCTGGCTAATCTGCTCTGCCAGCGGAAGGGCTCAATCGGCTTGCCGCGCTCGTCTTGGCCATGCAGTTGAGAAAAAAACTCGGGAAACTCTTCGGCTCTCAGCCTGGGCAAGATCATGTCTTGTTTCCCGCTTCAATCGGCAGGCACAGTCCCAACCCGAAGTATCTGCCTGCCCCGAGTGCCACAGGCCCCGCAACCGGTTCTTCGAATACGAGTGTTGCATGTGTCAGGGCCCGGCCCTTCAACGAACCCGGAAGTGTCCAGCGCGTCCATTCGGGAAACCGCTGCGATGCGATCGCAGGCGCGGAACCTCGGATGGCAGAATGCTTGTCAGGAACAACTTGCATGGGTTTCGGGAGCCCTATCCGAGTACACGAATTGCCGATCAACCCGGCAATCTCGCGCTGCCGGGCTTCGGGTCCTACAGCCTTTGGGTGGCAGTCGAGCGCAATCGGCGTAGCGGTTGCCCAAATCCTGGCACTGCGCAAGTAGCGAGACGGTTTGAGCGACGAGCCGAGTGGCTCGGGCTGTCTGACGAGGCGCCACGTGCCACCGGCCGGCAACGCAACACTAATTTCGCAATCCGGAGAGTCACTCTCCCCTGGGGAGTCCTGTTTGATGGCTATTTCGGCCAAAGCCCGGAACAACAGTCCCTCGTCTTCTGCAGATACGTCGCGAGGAAGACAGATCGCAAGACCCATGAGCCGCCCGTCCCCCCATTTCCACCCGATGTTGGCCAAGGGAAAAATCGCCATATGTGGTTGCGTTGAGGGTTGACCGTCGAGCGTATGTCCTGACAGCGACTCCGGCACGGGTTTTCCCCGGAATCCGCTCATGATGGCGGTGCGGAGTGCACGAGCCGCTGCAGCGCTTCTTCTTACATCGGGGCACAACCCCTGGGCATCGGCAAACACGTGCCACTCACGCCCAAAGACACTGGCTCGTGGCTTACGTTCGAGTTCGGGCGCGCGAAAAGACAGTCCCGTAGGTGGCCGAACACCCCTTTTGAAAGCATGCTCCAACTCCTCGAATCGGCCGGCGTAAATCCGCCGAGTACTTTGGGATATCTGCTCCGTGAGACCCTCGGGTCGTTGATGAAAGAAGCAGCGGACCAGAGAAGACGAATGGCCCACGTAGACGATGTCCCGGGCAAGCTCTGCGAGCAATTTCAACACGCCAGTCTGCGGCTCGATGGTCGACCAGGCGTACGACGCAATCGGATGTTCTGGAATCGCTGCTGGGAAACGCCTCTGCTGCCGTCTGCGTCGGGCTGGCAACACCTGAATTTGCGACGGTCCACTATCGTTCGGAGGAACATAGACTGGGGGCGCCGTTCGGGACCAATGAGAAGAGGCGTGGACGACAGGCGGCGGCAACGTCTCAAACCATTGGAGCGCCTCTTTTTCCTCGGCGCGTTCTCCGCGCGCGGCCCACGTGGCGACCATCGCCGAAAAGATCCGATCTATCTGGGGTGGCCAGTCTGGCGCTTCGTAGGACCCTTCGCGCGCGGCAAAGCACACTCCCAGGAGGTATTCCACGTCGAGGGCGAGCATCAGTTGGCTCCTGCTTGCTCACCGCCGTCCCCGGCTAGTGCACGATCCTGGCTCTGCCGGACGATCGCCACGAGTTTTGGCTGCGGAACCAGTCGGGTAGGCCGCAGTTGCAATTCGAAGCCGGCATCTTTGGCGGCTTTCAGTGCGCTTCCGTAGCATGTGCGTGCGGCTTTGAGATCGATCTCAAACTCACTGACGGTGCCGTCAGACTGAACGAGCTCCCAGGGACCTTTCATCTCCGGTACCAGATCGCAACGGGAGCGAAGCGCGTAGCCACAAACATCCTGCTCGACTACGGCCAGCAGGCCAAGCGCAGCGAGGTAACCTCGAGCGGCCGCATCATTGGCACCCTTCCCGAATCCGAGTCGTCGAAGACCAGCGAAGCTGATCACAGTGGTCTGCTCGGCATAGTCCACAGTTACGCCGAGCGGCTCTACACTTGGAGCGATATTGCCGTGATTGATCTCAGACGGTCTGATCTGCTTGGCGCCTTTGCCCGCCTCCTCCGGTTTGTTCGACCAACCGTTGGGACCCTGATAGACCGGCACCTTACGCAGTATGCCTAAGGGATCAATCCGACTTCCCGTTCGCCTCCCTGTGGTGCGGTATCCGTTGGTCTGTCCCGTGCGCCTGTCGACCGTCTCTTCGACTGGGACGTTGACACCGACGATCTCGGACACGACGCAACGAGGGAACTTAGCCCCAAATCCACCGCCTTCGCCCTGCGAGTGCCACGCCCCGAATAACAAAGCAGTCGGTGATATCTCCAACAGAGCTGCCGCATTGTTTGGCTTGGCCTGTTTCAGCCGTACGCCGGCGGCACTTTGCATGAACGGCGTTCCATTGAGCAGACTGTCCCGAAGGATCGCGTCATAGACTCGATGGGGTGCTTCCAGCGACGTGATGCATCCCACGTCCGGAACTTCCGTCTTCCTGAAATCGACCTCTATATACGGTACCTCAATAGCCCCCGTATGCACGGCCGCAAGCAGAGACTCCTCCAGGCGGTTTGCCTGGCTTTGGACACTGTCTATAAGGACGCACCAGAGAGACTCGCCTCCGACGCGCCTGCGTTCGAGAACGTGTACCGGTGGCGAGTTGTCGGCTTCGGCAGGATACGTTGGGGGAAAAATCTTATCGTTCTTGCCGCCAACGGGTTGCAATCTCTGGCGCCGCCGGATGGCGGCGCAGGTCGAGACGGCTGATTGAAGATCTCTGTACGACAGGCTCATTCTGTGCCTCTTCTCTCAAGGGTTGATCGGAGCGCGGGACGTAACGGGCGGATCTCGCGCTAGCGAATCTGTCGGGCGAGTCGCCGGATTTCGGCGCAGCGCGACTGGATTTGCGCCGCGATGTTCTCGATGGCGGTTATCATTCGCACTGCAACATGCCGGCGGCTGGCCGGCGACGATCGTTTAGAAGTCCGGCTTTTCAGCTTAATCACGTGACCCCCACCTGTCAGATGCTGACTTGGCACCATGCTGAAGTGAGTTTGGCTGCTGTTCAACAGTCAAAACTGGACTTCAATTAATTCTTATAAAGCCTGGACGCGATAATGGGATCGCGGTATAGACGTGTACGCACGGTTTGTTTGTTTCTCCGCTAGAGACGTTAGCGGCCTACGCCACAGACGTCAGCGGCTCCTTTGAAGAAATTAGTTGTTGTAGGGAATGGGACGGAATTGAGTTTTTGTCAGGTTGGTGGAGACCGACCTGGAGCTGTATTCTCCGCAGATGTATGCTGCGGCCTCATTGACGCGAGGCATGCATCGCGGCTCCGTTGAAGAATGGCTAAATACGTCGCAAACAATATCGACGGCACGGGTGCGTACTGCGGTGTAACGCCGCAGCTCCATTGAAGGTCCGCCAGAAAGGTGAGTGGACTGCACTCTCAAATCCACGGTACCGCGGTGTCGGGCCGCGGCTGCATTGGAGGGGGAGAAAAAACCTGCGTCGCGCTCGTGGCGTTCCTTACTGGGTTGGCCACGGCGCAGCACGCGTCAGCCCTGTCTAAGCGGCGGATGTCATCTTGCGACGACCTCCGCCGAACACGAACGAGCGCAATGACTTGGCGGGAGCGAGCGAGCGCCTGGATTCCATTTGCCTGCCCGAGCGCCGTGCCCACGGCGGCATTGGTAACTGCCTTCGCCGTCGACTGCCTGGATAGTTGCGCTCCTTAACCAAGTCACGTCTCGCTCCAGGTATTGATAGATACGTTGGTATGATGGATTCGTCCTCCCGCTTGTGCCAGTGTCGACTTGCGGGGCCACTCGCGCCTCGTGTTGTCGCCAGTCATAACATTGGGCAGCCGGGCAGTCGTGGTTGATGTACGGACTACCAGTCCAGTTGTTTGTCGGAATTGGAGTCGTCAATGAGCAGCGTACAAATCGAGCAGAAGAGCTATGAGATGCCCCCCAGAGAGGGGATGAGCATCGCGCATTTTCTCACCGTCACCGACATCGAGCGGTCAGCTCGCTATTACGAAAGGGTCTTCGGCGCTCGCATTCTGAGCCTGGGTGACGGCAATGCGCCTGGGTATCTTCAGCTTGCGAATATGTGGATGATTCTGAACGTCGGAGGCGGCCCCACCCCGGATAAGCCGACGGTAACACTCAGCATCCCCGACCCGAATCACATCAACAGCTTTATGAATTTCCGCGTTGCGGATATTCAAGCGTGCTATGAATTGTGGAAAGCTCGTGGAGCGGAGTTCATCACGGAGCCGATCCCCAAGTACGGCGAGACGCGTTGCTACATCCGCGATCCTGACGGATATATTATCGAGGTGGGACAGAGCACCGGCCTTCCATACGGCTGAAGCCTTTTCTTCATGTGTGGAGTTGAGGTAGCTGCCTCATCGTTTAGTGGTCGGCGCTGACGCACACGCGCCAGGGTGGAATTCCAACCGCAATGCCGTTTGATGCGTTGACAGCTCGGGCGATGGCAGGGCTGCTATTTGCCGCCGTGGCGTTGGTGTGCTCGAGCGCGCCCAGCCGCGCGCTCGCTCAGGGATCGACCCTCGCGGAAATGAATCACAAGAGCTGGATGGCTCGGGATGGAGCGCCCCAAGGCATCACTGCGTTGACACAGGCGCCCGACGGGGTGTTGTGGATTGGGACCGTCAGTGGCTTGTTCAGCTTCGATGGGCACACTTTCAGTGCCTTTCAGCCTAGAACTGGCGAACCGGATCTGCCGGCGGGCGAGGTAGGGACAGTGCTTGCCACGCGCGATGGGGCGGTCTGGCTCGGATATCGCTATGGCGGAATCGCTTGCATCTCTCAGGGACACGTCAGGATTTTCACGCAGGCGGACGAGCTACGGCTGAGTGCCGTGGAGTTTATCCGGCAGTCGTCCGACGGTCGCTTATGGGCGTTACATCGGCAGCGGGAGCTGATCCGGTTCGGCGCCGATGGAGGCTGGCATTTAGAGCCAACGCCTCTTGCCGATCCCGGAGCGCCGATCTATGACTTTTTCATTGATTCTTCCAACACGCTGTGGATCGGACAGGGCGGCCGCCTGTACCGGCGGCCCCTCAATCAAGCCCAGTATCTAGGCACGGAGGCACAGGTGGACTGGCTTTTCGGAGTCGCCGAAACGCCCGATCATAGCCTCTGGCTGAGTGACTCAATAACGAACACTGCAAAAACCCCGATCGGTCGGACGCAGCACGTCGACCCGCGAGGCAAGCTCCTCGCTCGCCTAGCGTTCAGCGACAACGTCCAGGACCTTCTGTACTCCCCCGATGGCTCCCTCACCATGATCACGTATGACGAAGGGGTCTTGAGATTTTCCGCTCGAGCGCTGAGCGGGGAACCAGCCGCGACCAAGACCCCGGACGAAACATACCAGCAGAAAAATGGGCTTTCCTCGAACACAGTGAGCGCTGTGTTGTTGGATCTAGAGGGAAATCTCTGGACCGGTGGTCAAAGAGGACTCGACCGCTTTCGCAGGGCGCGACTGGCGCCATTCATTGCAAAATATGGCGTCGAAGCTAACCCGCTTCTGTGTGCCGGGAAAGATGGCAGCGTCTGGATATTCGCCGTTGGAGCGAAGGATCAGCTCTACAGAAAATCCGGCGCCGCCACAAAGTTGCTCTTTCCGACGGGCCAAATCCATTCGATATCCTGCGGACCGGATGGCGACACCTTGCTGTTGGCCAACAATGGCATTTTCAATGTCCATGCCGATCGAACGACGAGAATTCCGATGATTCCCGGAACTCATCCTTTCGAATCCTTTCAGGTCGTCGCTACCCCTGACCACATGTTGTATGCCTCGGTGTCGGGCGGCCCAGATCATCGCGGAATCTGGCGGTATGCGGGAGGAGGCTGGACGAGGCTCACGAACCCTGGCATTCCCTCCAAGCCTCCTTTCACAGAATACGTGGATTCGACTGGGCGGCTGTGGACCGGGAATCGTGACGGATGGGTTGGTTTACCTCTCGAAGGCGGCGGCCGATTGCTGCCTTCCGGAGATCCGGGGCTTGGCATTGTCTTCGCCATCCTGGAGACCTCGCACGGTTTGTTCGCCGGTGGTCTGAACGGACTGGCCGTGTTGCGCGGCGATCGTTTCGAGATGCTCGACTTCGCCGACCGAATTTCCTCGCGCGGCGTCGGCGGGATTGTGGAATCCGCCGATGGCGATCTGTGGCTGAACGCCTCCCGAGGGATCGTACGTATCCGCTCGACTGAGCTGCGGATGGCACTCGAGAAGCCGCACCACGCGATGCGCTCGGAGCTCCTCACGGAGGGCGAATTCGTCGGCCCTGTGGAATTGCGAGCCGGAAAGTCGACAGCCGCACGAGACAGCGAAGGTAACCTGTGGTTCGCCACGATGAACGGTGTGTTTCACATCGATCCCGAACATCTGACTTCGGGAGGCCGTCTTCCCAATCTGTCGATCCAGTCCCTCACAGTGGACCGGAAGCCCGTCTACAACGGGGGAAACATTGGTCCCGGCCCAGAGGCACTCGACATCCACTATCTCGGCGTGAATCTGACCACGCCAGAAAGTGTTGTTTACAAGTATCGGCTCGACGGTTTGGAGAATTCCTGGCAGGACGCTGGTCATCGCACTCAGGCGACCTACACGCATCTGCGACCGGGACGGTATTCGTTCAGCGTGATTGCCTCGAACGGTGACGGAGTATGGACGGAGCCCGTGTCATCCGCGTCCTTCAGGGTTCTTCCGCGCTTCTACGAGACCCTGTGGTTCTTTGCGCTTTGCGTAACGACGGTTCTGGCACTGATCTGCGCGCTGTATCGAATGCGCCTGCGCCAACTACAGAGGCGTCACGAAGCGCTGCATCAGTCCCGTATGGAGTTGGCGCATGTGGCGCGGCTCGCAACCCTCAGCGCAATGACCGCTTCCATTACGCACGAGGTGAGCCAGCCTATCTCCGGCATCCTGACCAACTCCAATACCTGCGCACGGATGTTGGCGGCTGACCCACCTAACCTCGACGGGGCCGCCGAGACGGTTCGCCGGACTATTCGAGACGCCAATCGGGCCACTGAGGTGATCAAGCGTGTGCGAACAATGTTTGCAAAGAGGGCGCCGACCCTGGAGAGAGTCGACCTCAACGATGCGGCACGGGAAGTGCTTACCATGTCTGCCTCTGAACTACGACAGAGCGGCGCGGTCCTGCAGACAGAGTTCGCGGAACCCCTGCCGGCAATTCTCGGCGATCGCGTGCAATTGCAGCAGGTCATCCTGAATTTGATGATGAATGGGGCCGATGCCATGGCGAGCATCGAAGACCGACCCAGAACACTTCGAGTAGAGACAGCGGTTGATCGCAGCGATAGTGTCAAACTGTTGGTTCGGGACGCCGGCGTTGGCCTGGATCCGCGCGGTATTGAGAAACTGTTCGAAGCGTTTCACACGACTAAAGCGCATGGCTTGGGCATTGGCCTGGCGATAAGCCGCTCGATCATCGAGAGTCATAAAGGCCGGCTGTGGGGGATGGCGAACGACGGACCGGGGGCGACATTCGGTTTCACCATTCCCTGCGCCAGGGACCCCGTGGTCCGGAAGGCGCCCTGAGGAAGTCTCCATGAGTGACACACAGGCGCCCGATCATGTTTCACCGTTGCCTCCCAGGCCGACGGCCACCCCCATCGTTTTCGTTGTCGATGATGATGTTTCTGTGCGCGAGTCACTCGACCTCTTAATACGCAATGAGGGCTGGAAATCCATGCTGTTCGAGTCGGCCCGGGACTTTCTGGCGCGAGCACCTACGTCGGCGCCGAGCTGCCTGATTCTGGATGTTAATCTTCCCGATCTCAGCGGTCTTGATCTTCAACAGCGCATGACCGGCGAATCGGCAGCAATGCCGATTATTTTCATAACTGGTTACGGCGATATCCCGACCTCGGTGCAGGCAATGAAAGCGGGCGCAGCGGAGTTTTTGACCAAGCCGTTCGACGCTGACATATTGATCGAAGCGATTCGTGGCGCGTTGCGTCGCAGCCGTAAGAGGCTGGAAGAAGGACTCGAAAGGTCGCAATTGCAGAGGCGATTCGAGTCACTGAGCAAGCGCGAGCGGCAGGTCATGACTCTCGTTGTCAGCGGGCTGATGAACAAGCAGGTTGGCGGCACACTGCATATCAGCGAGACGACCGTCAAAGCGCATCGCGGCAGGGTCATGGAGAAAATGCAGGCGACGACATTTGTCGACCTGGTGGATATGGCAGCGGCGCTGGGGATTCGTACGAGCACATAGATAGAATCGGATGCAGCGTATTACAACACGCATTGCCGTGGCAGTTGCCTTGCGGAATCGAGGCCAAGCTGAAGCGCGATGGTGACCAGTTCGGGCAACGACCTTGCTTCCAACTTGCGCATTACCCGACCGCGATGAGCTTTTACGGTAATCTCGCTGATACCCAAGGCACCCGCTGCCTGCTTGTTGAGGTGTCCGCAGACGACGAGCTCCATTACTTGCCGCTCGCGTGGGCTAAGGGACAAATATCGATCGCGAAGGGCCATCTGGCTCTGCTTCTCCTCGAGGAACACCCGGCTACGATGCACTGCGTTGCGAATGGCCTCGAGCAGCGCCTGCGGTGAAAAGGGTTTTGTCAGGAACTCTACAGCCCCTGCCTTCATTGCCTGTACAGTCGTTCTGACGTCTCCGCGACCCGTTACGAAGATGACTGGCATCTCCCCGCGCTCGCTCGCGATGCGGCTTTGCACGTCGAGGCCATCGAGATCGGGAAGACCTATATCCAATACCAGGCAGCTGGGGCACGCGGGCCGCGGTCGCGCAAGGAACTCCAGCGCCGAGCCGAACACTTCGGGTCGCCAGCCGGATTCTTCGACCAGGAGCTCGATCGATTCACGTACGGATACGTCATCATCGACGATGAACACGAATGGTGTGTCGCCGGCCGTCGGACGGACTGTCGCCTGCGACGGGTAGCACGTTGCTGTGGGCATGACTGTTTCCGCCATACTTGCAATTGGCACGTAATGCGCTTCCATTAGTTTCCCCGCAGAGCCGCATCCAGCGCATCGCGCAGATCCTGTTCGCTGAATGGTTTGAATATGCAGTCGATGGCCCCTTCGTCCAGCAAACCGGGCGGAATGCTCTTTTCGGACCGCCCCGTAATGAAGATGGTGGGAATCAGATGTCCTCGTTCGAAGAGCTCGCGCTGGAGCTCCGGCCCCGACATGCCCGGCAGTCCTATATCGAGGATCAGGCATTTCGCGGCGCCGATATCGGCCGACGCCAGCAGCTCCGGCCCTGACACGAAAGCCTTCGCGGCGAATCCAAGCTCCCTGAGTAGATCTGGGAGTGATTCACGAACGGATTCGTCGTCGTCGACCACAATTATCAGCGCACGGGTTTCCATCAGACCCCCTTCCGTGGCCCGGAAGGTGATGCTGAACGGATAACGTGAATCTCCATCCCCATTTCCCCGTGCGCTGCCTGGTTGGAGAATGCCCAGTTCCGATGGGGTCTGGTAGCTACCTTGGTGTTGGTTTTCCCATTTAAACTCATTCGCCTTCGCTGTATGAACGCGGGAAGCTCATCTCCACACCATTCCACGCAGTTGTCGCGACAATGATCATCGTGAGCCTGACGATCTCGATGTCAGTGAACCATCCTCTGATCGCCGTATAGACACCGTCGGGAACGCGCGACCGCGAAACGAATGTCACCGCTTCGGACCACTCCAGCGCTGCCCTCTCTTTCTCTGTGAAGAGCGAAGTGCTTCGCCAGGCCCCGAGTGCCACCAATCGCACCGTAGTTTCGCCGAGTTTGCGGAGGCGGCGACAATACCTGTGAATTCCTCGTGGGCAACCGTTTAGCTGAGATACATGCAGGCGCAGCAGTTCGATCAACGACTCTTCCAGCCCCGAGGAATCCAGGAACGCATGTAGAGAGATGAGTTCCTGCATCTCTTTTGGCGAAACGGCATATGGATCGAGCCTCTGCATGATTCATCCAACTCCTTGTGAGTGGCCCAACAGCAGCCGAGGACTCAACGTCCGGCTGAGAATCCCGTGCAGCGCGTCGGGGACACGCCTGCATGGGCGGCGCTGGGATGATGAAATCACGGTAATCGGTGCTGCACGATTATCCAATGGTATAGGGCCGGTCAGAGTCGGCATTTGCGGCTGAGCCGCGCGGTTCGCAGCTGACGGTCGAGTGTCTAGATACCAACGTGCAATGGCAAATGCGCGAAGTCGGCCCGAAACTCACCCTATTCGATGTTGCCACAGGAGGCATTGCGATGAATGCGATGGTAAAGCCAATCGGCCGTACTCATGCATCTTCCCTGCAAGTCAACCAGGGTAGGACCAGGAGTGCCTTACCCGAAGTGCTGGGTCTGAGACAGGCCGTTACGAACCTGTTGGATAACGTGTGTAAATTCAGTCCCCCCGTGGGACGAATGTGCATCTTGCTCGAAGCTTCCGCAGAATGTATTGACCTTACGGTCGAGCAAGACCGCAGCATCGATTGCAGTGACGATAAGCGCTTTGTCGTGCGGCTGCCGGCTATCCGTGCGAATGTCGTACGAGGAGGCCTCGCAGCATGGCAGTTGAGGCGGGTACTGCAATTTATCAATGAAAATATCGATCGTTCCATCACGGTAGAAGATATCGCGGCGATCGCACGACAGTCGGAAAGCCACTTTCACCGGTCTTTCAAGCGTTCTTTGGGCACAACTGTGCATCTGTACGTGATGTCTCGGCGGATCGAGATGGCGCAGCAACTCATGATCAATACCTCCGAGCCGTTGAGCAAGATCGCGCTGGCTTGTGGCATGTGCGACCAATCTCATCTGACACGTTGGTTCACACGGTTGTCCGGAGAATCTCCGAATCAGTGGCGCCGGTCACGGATGGACCCAGGCAATTATTCCGACGGCTCGGGGATGTCGGCATGCCGCGAGCTCAATCGCGAATCCACAGCGGGCTGTTCCACTTTCCAAGCGCATCGAGAAACGCGCTGACTCTCGACGGCAGGTATTTCCGGGTCGGGAAAACCGCGAATACCGGAATTCGCGGGGATGTCCAGCGGGGCAGGAGGCGCACCAACTCACCGCGGACCAAAGGTTGCTCGCAATAACTGCTCTCGATGAGTCCGATTCCGTGTCCACGCAGGACAAACGCGCTCACCGATTGGCAATCGCGACTCGAGATCGGTCCCGAGACGCGTATCCGAACCTTGCGGCGGCCACTCACCAGGTCCCATTCCGTTTCATTGTTACTGGCGTTGAACATCACGCAGTCGTGGGCCGTCAGCTCTTCGGGTTGCGAAGGTAACTTCTTGCCTCTCAGGTAGTCTGGCGTGGCGACGACGTACCGGATGCTGTTGCCAATCTTGCTTGCCACTACGCTCGAATCCTGCTGCTCACCGAACCGGATAGCGACGTCAATGTTGTCCGCCACCAGATTGAGGTACAGGTTGGTGATGTACAGGTCGATTCGGACCGCGGCGTGAGCCCGCGAAAATCGCGACAGGAAATCAATGAATGATGGTTGGCCGAGTATCATCGGCACTGAGATTTTCAGGTTGCCTTCGAGTCGCTTTTGCGTTTGCCGCAGAGCGCGCTCAGCTTCCTGGAGTGCAACCAGCGGATCGAGGCTTCGCTTGTAGTATTCCATCCCTTGGGGCGTCAGCGTGATTCGCCGGGTAGTGCGTCGTACCAGCGTGACCCCCAACTCGGATTCGAGCACAGACAATCGACGGCTGACAGTCGAAATGGGAACACCCAGAGAGCGCGCAGCTTTACTGACGCTTTCGAACTCGGCGACTTTCACAAACGCCAGGATGTTGTCCAGATGTGGCATTGAGACGCGCGCCGACGCGCGGACCATCGGTACCGGTGCGCCAGGCTACAGTACAGTCACATTGGATTCTTGGACTGTTCTGCCCGAATCGGACCGAGAGCCTCATCGAGGACAGATTGCAGCTCCTGGGGATCGAACGGCTTGAACAGACATGCAACGGCCCCCGCCGCGAGCAGGTCCGCGCGCAGTGCCGAGTCAATTTGCGCGGTGATGAAAATAATCGGCAAATCCGGCTTACGACGTCGCAGTTCCCACTGCAGCTCGGGTCCCGACATACCCGGCAACGAAACGTCGAGGATGAGGCATTGACTTCTGTCGACAGCGTCCGAGCTCAGAAATGGCTCGGCAGCACCAAACGACTCGGCATCAAACCCCAAGGTTCTCAGCAGGTCCGGCAGTGCTTCACGTATTGACTCATTGTCATCTACCACTGAAATCAGAAAATGCGGCTGGTCCATCCTGGCAATCTAAAGGCGCCCGTGCTCGAGCCAATGTAGTGATTATTGTCTGGATGCCGGCATGAGATTAGCTGTGAAGTGCTGGAATCTGTTTCTCGGAAAGTGGATGCATGGCCGAGTCGGCGGTTGCCGCCGGAGAGTAAAGTCAACCCGATGGAGCAAGCCCTTCTCCCAGCAGCTCCCCGAGCACTCAGTAGTGCTCCCAGCCCACTCTCCAGTGTTCGTTCGGATTGGAGGACTCGACGACGAGCTGCTTGCCGGATAACTCGTAGAGACGGGTCTGCACCTGTCCCACCAGATTACGAACCAACGCACCCTCCACGTGATAGTTAAAGCTGCGCGCCCGCTCATCGATTTCGTACCGACCGAACGAGGCATCGTAGCCACCTTGCGAATATTGGACTTGCCCAGCGGAGGCCGCGGACGGCGGATTTCGATACATCACCTGTACTGACATGTGACGCGCAGGTGTTGAATATGCGCCGCGCGAGATCCGTATCAATGCCGTCTGCTCAGGCACGATCGATACACTGATGGCGCAGGACATGTTGAGAGGCCAGCCGGATGCGATGACGGAGATCATGAAGCAGCAATCGGTCGGCCGGCTCGGACGCGCCGAAGAGGTCGCGGCCGCAGTGTGAAGAAACGGAGTGACAGTTCTGCTTCCGGTGCCAGCTAGCTGTCACGTCCCGAGATGTCTGCCAAGAGAGACACCTCTCGTTGTCGCTTGTGGGAGACGTGCTCCAATGGAGACATCTTGCGCGTTGAAAAATGTGATGGCTTACTCCGCCCCCATGGCAAGCCTGAGGCAACATAACACCCACAGTCTTGGGCAACTGCTGCGCTCGTAATCTTGCGCGAGTTTAGTTCGCAAGCGCGCTACCGCCTGCGATCCATTCAAAACCTCGAGCAGTTTTTTATTAAAGTTTTTTGCGGGGAAATGTGGTGCGGAATTTTCTTTGTGCGCTCACTGTTGTAGCGCTGGGCTGCTTCGGCGGAAATGTGGCGCTTGCCTCCTCAGCGACTTTTGCAATCAGTCCCAACCCGGCAGCGACCGGCCAGGCCATTACCGTCACGGCCAAGATTGATCCCGGCCTCACGGCCAGCAGCGCAAGGCTCACTCTCTGGCTCTATAACGCCAGCAGCAACGCCTATGTCGGTCAGGTTTCACTGACAGGCTTGAGCTATACGCTCAATCAAACTACAACGACCAGCATCGCCCTGCCATCCACGCTCGCGGCCGGCAGTTATTACTTCAATCCCAGCCTCTACACTTCCAGCGGCACCGGGCTGTGGGGTACTACCCACGCAGCTACATTCACCGTTGGCAGCGCAGGCTCTGCTGGCACCGCAGGGTCGTGCACGTTCAATGGCAAGACCATCGCCAGCGGATCATCCGTGACGGCCTATCTGGCCTCGAGCGTTCCTTCAGGCCAGACCTGCAGCAGCCAGACGCGTACCTGCTCCAATGGCACCCTCAGCGGTACATACGCTTACTCGAGCTGCTCGGTTCAGGTTGCTTCGGGCAGTCATTCCATCAAATGGAATCCCGGGCATTACATGGCATCGAATGCCATTCTGGAACGTGGCGAATCGTTTACTGCTCAGCCGGCGGGGACCTGGAACGAATTTCTGAGTGAAGTGAACCAGCTCAATAATCAGGATAACGTTGTCGGCTATACCGCCCTCGTCTATTGGTCGGCGCTGGAGCCATCGCAGGACAAATACGACTTCTCGCAAATTTCGGCCTTGTTGAGTTACCTCAAGACGCACTTCAACAAACCCAAGCATCTGGTGCTCGTCGTCATGCCGGGAAAGAATTCCACCACTGATGCCAGGGGCGCGATACCGAGTTACATCTCGAACAGCTCGATGTATGGCCCCAGCCCGATCGCCGGAAGTTATGGCTGGTGGGGCGGCAAGGGTAATGGGATCACGGCGGTCGCCGCTTTGCACCGGCCTGCTGTCATGGATCGGTGGATCAAGCTTCATGAGAAGCTTGGCGCGGCTTTCAACGGCGATCCCAACTTCGAAGCCATCATGTTCGCCGAGACCTCATGGGTCATCGGAGCCTCGAAGAACAATGGCGCGCCGGATTGGAACGCCGCTACGTCCCTCACAAATTGGGAAAACCTGGTTGCCGCGACAGCAGACGCGTTCCCGAATACCACCGTCATCGTGGAAAACACATGGCTCGACACACCATTGCGCACACAGCAGCTCGAACGATTCATGATCGAGCGTCGGGTGGTTGCTGGCACGATGGACACCTATGGCCAGACCTGGATGGATCAGCACGGCGCCAACCTCAACAACGGCGGCCTGAACGAATATATCGGCAAGAGCGTTTACGCCGGCTCTCCTCCGCTCGGGCCGGACATGCGCCCCACGATGCATTCCATGGTCTTCATCGAGCCACCTAATCTGGGCGTCTATACCTCGAGCAGCGGCTACACTCCGGCGGATATCTGCACGGCTCTCAATAAATCCTATGCTTCGAGCCATGCGTTCTGGACTAACGTTGGTAACAACAACACATCGCGGCCTTCGGCCAATTGGTCGAACGTTCTGGCGACGATTAATAAATGCCCGTTGGTTCATACGGGTTATCCGGACATTTACCCGTAACGCCAGACCCAACTGAGTTCGCGTGGCCGCTGTCAGCTGTGTGCAGCGAGCGGCCAGTCAACTCCGCAACGACGATAGCGATGCTCAAGATACTTGCGCGATCTATGAAGCCGACTCGTCGCGATTCCGCCCGCCTCTGGTGCCAGCTTTGGTGCCAGCGGCGGGGGAGTGAGGGGACTCGAGGGAATTCAGCTCCGAATGGGTAGTCTTACCTAGCGCTCCTCGGGCCCAAATAATCCTTCCACCCCCAGGTTCTGTTATGACAAGGTTGGCGCCCAGGCCAGCGCCAATCTGTTCTCGCTCGTGATGACGGCACGTGCCAATGGGCTCGAGCCTTTCGAATACCTGAGCGAGGTGTTCCAGCAGCTGCCGCTGGCCACGACGGTGGAGGCGATCGAGGCCCTGAACTGCCGGTTGACAGTCAACAGTACCATCGCAATGGCGATCAAAAAACGCCACTCGAAAATCCAGCGGGCCTGACTCTTCACCGGTACTTTTTGACGTTCGGCCAATAGTCTTCGAGTGGACTCTTCAGGTTCCTCAGTACATAGATCGGCTTGCCGGTCTCGTAAGGCATTGCGTAGGGCGTTTCGATCCGACCTGCGACTTCAAACGACCGGAACAGGTCGGCGTAGTGTTCTGTGCTTCCGCCGATAATGATCATGACGCTGCCGTCGTGGCCACGAGGTCCCCACATGTAGTAATTGTTATGTCCGCTTATGGCGGGCGGCAATCCAAGACGGCGGCCGAACACGTCGATGGCTGCGGCTTCTCCGTAGTTTTCCCCATAGAACACGGCGCGTGCGCGGTCTTGCGGTGGCAACGACCAGTAGATAGCGGCGATCTTTTCGGCCATTTCTCGCCAGCCAAACATATCGGCATAGTACTGTGGAAGCTCGCCAAGGATTTGATGCTCGCCCGCGGAGGGCATGAAGCCGATAGCCCTCTGGTAGCGAATAAAGACATCGACTGGAAGGATCGGAAGTGTGAGTGGTGCAGCGAGAGCACCTAGGACGACCACACCCACCAACGCAGAAGCACGCAGTATTGCGTTACCGATCCATCCTTCGATCCGCACTGCGCCGAAGCCCAGCAATGTTGGATAGATCGCAGAGAGGTAATTAGCCTTGCCGTGCGAGGCGTCGAACGCCAAAAGTAGAAGCAGCCAGGCGATCGCGACAGCGCGCGCAATCACGAGCCTGGGTCGAACGACCCCGGCCCAGAGTCCGCAAATCCATACTACTGTCGCCACGGGACCGGTGAAGAAGGTCTGCTGCACAAAAAATTCCAGCAGCGACATTTCGATGTTCTTGCCACTGGCACCGGCCTTGCCGATCTCCAAGAAGGGCCAGCCATGTGCCCGCTGCCACAGTATGTTTGACAGCACCATGAGGACAGCGAGCAGACTTGCCAGGTAGATCCAGGGGCTCGACAGCGACTTGCGTTGCCGCGTGGCGAGCAGCCCCACGGCTAATGCCACCAGGTAGAATGCGATCAGGTATTTGGTGTTGAAGCTGAATCCTGCGATAGCGCCGAAAGGCAGCCACCAGCGTTCGTCACCCGTCTGTTCCAACCGCACAAGTGCCCAGCCGAGTCCCAGCCAGGTCAGGGGCTGGAACATGTCTGTCGAGAACGATACACCCTGTATGAGAAAGATCGGCCCCAGCAATACACACGATCCTGCTAGCCATTGCGCGAATCGAGCGCCGCCGACAATACGCGTGAACTCGGCAGTCAGCGCTACGGTTGCCGTCATCAACAGTGCCGGAAGCAGACGAAAGCCCAAGAGCGAATCGCCAAAGACCCCATGTGACCAAGACGCGAGTAGCGGGACGATGGGTGGCTGATCGACATAACCCCAGTCTGGGTGATCGCCGCAAACGATGAAGTAAAGCTCGTCGCGCAAAAAACCGTAGTGTCCGTTGGCCAGGGCGTGCAGTACCAGACTTGCGCATGCGAGCAGCACCGATGGTCTGGTCCAGATCTGTTCGGTTTCTTGAGTTACTCGAGGATATCCATCGACCAAACTCATTTCGCTGACCTCGCAGCTGATTGGCCCCGGAAAGCTCTCCCGCGCAGAGAATGCCTCATCGAAGCCCACCTCGACAGGTGTCTCCGCAATCATGGGTGAGTCGCAGTGCTGACCGTTCGGACAGGGAGCCTCTACATTGCGGCTGTTGAGCACCTCCAAGCTCGGACACCGTAGCCGCCCTTGCGCCCTCGCTGCACGCAGATGCTCGAGCTAGTACCGCTGGCGCTGCTTCAGTTCCTGCCGCCGTTGCTCTAAGCCGGGGCTCGGTCCCGATGCCGCCGCCGCCCGGCGCGCCTAAAACCACGGACGCGGCAGCGGCTCATCGATTTGTCCGCAGTGGAGCAGCGTCGCATTGGTGCGGCTGCAATAACGCGTCGGTGCGATGATGTTGTCGGCGGGAGCGCCGTCATTGAAACCGATGGCGATGCCGTACAGTTCCGGCCGGCCGGAACTGAGGTCGAATACCGCGGTTTCCTGCATTTCCCCGCCGGCAGCGATCTGCATCGAGAGCACCTCGAATTTCTGACTGCGGGTAAAGATGCGCCAGTTCAAACGCTTTCGCGTTCCCGGCGCAGGGCGATTGTGTGCGCTCGCCGTGTCGGCGGGAAGCGCATTGGCCATGCGCCATGCGTTGGTCAGTTTCGCGACGAACCGGTCGCGATCGAGCAGCTTTTTCGATTCGTCCGAAAACAAGGCATAGACTCCGTCGACATCGCCGGCATCGAAGCGCGCCCATACCTCATCGGACAGTTGCAGCGTCGCCTTTGAAATTTCGGTTTCCGGCGGTGGAAAGCATTGTGCGATTCCGACAATGGCGAACAGGGGAGCGATACTCAGCACCAGCGGTTGCACGGCATGTTGAAGTCGTGCGCGGGAATGCGTCGGTTCGGGCGCGATCCTGCGAGCCAGCAGGCTGCCTGCGACGGCGCCGACGATGGGAATCGACCACAGATACGGAAGAAACAGCAGGCCGACAGCGGCGAGGCGAAAAAACGGCAGGGTTTCGTCGGATAACCAATGGCCCGACAGGCTGATGAACACGGCCGCATAAAAAAATGTCAGCAAGGCGCAGAGCAGTCCGCGCAATCCGGAAAAGTGAGCCTGCCCGGCACGGCCCGCCCACACATAGGCCAGCGCAAAGGCACTGAAGGCAACGACCGGTACTATCATTCCGACGCGCCAATGGATGCCGGGATGAAGAGAACCGTCGTAATTGAAAAGGGCTGCACGGTGATAGAAATATTCCGCTGGGACCAGCGGCAGCAACATCAACGCGGAAACGGTTGTGACTGCGGCGAAACGGTACGCTAGTGCGGCGCGCGAGAGTGGCTCATTGCCTCGAAAAATTTGCAACATCGATGTCGTGTCCAACTGGCTTGGGCACCAGAATTACATCAATAGCGCATCGTGTCTGTGTGCAACCGCTCAGGTATAGCCACAAAAGGCGCAGAATTGTTGGTGCGAGGATGAGGCCACCCGCGGCGGACACAATCGGCGGAAACAGATCCGGCGGTCGGATAGACAACGCCCGCGCGAGGTGAAGCAGGGCGCGTGCGCCCAGCGGATCGTTGGCGAAAGGCCAAACACGTCGGCCAAACACGTCGGTTAGGGAAATGCTTCCGTAACCGACGGGCATGGCTGTTCATCGATACCCAACTCGGCGCCTACCGTGAAACGTAAAGCCGCGGATCAAAGGCGTGGTCTGGGTACTCGTCGCGGAAACTATCAACTCGAGTTACCAGCTCGCGCTCCAACTGACGGATGCGCGGTGCGGCGGAGGACCCGTGCCGGGCATCGTGCAATGCCAAGGACAATCCCCCGCTCAGCGGACGAACCCGGTGGCGGCCGCTACTGGCCATCACCGTCCGGCGCCAGGCAGATCTGCCTGACCTATTCCGGGTTCCGAGCGCTCTTTACTGGCCTGACCAGAATTTTCCGCTTCGTGGGCGAAGTAGGGCGGCATTACGAGCGACTGCGAGAAAGAAGACCGAGTTTGCGATTCAGTTGCGCTGGCCAATTTGGTAGCGCTATCATGAACTGGCCTTACCGGAGCCGTCGCTCCGGGCGCTGTTCGGACAGGCCGCAACTGAGGACATCAGCACAGTCGTAAATGGAGGGGGGTCTCGTGAAAAATTCAAAAGGTCGCGCGCTCGAAACCATTGGTTTCATCGGGTTGTGTTTCACTGCCGGCATGGCACAGGGCGCGGACGGTCCGGCGCCCGCTGACAACTCTTCTAACCCGACTTCCGCCGCTGCGGGCGACGTCCAGGAAGTCGTGGTGACGGGTTATCGCAAGAGCCTGACGCAATCCACCGATGCAAAACGCGATGCAATCGGCTTCATCGACCAGGTCAACGCCGAGGATATCGGCAAATTTCCCGACACCAATATCGCGGAGTCTTTCAACCGGATTCCAGGAATCACGATCTCCCGGGATATCGACGGTGAGGGAACCGATATATCAATTCGCGGACTCGGCACGAACTTCACCAAGGTGCTGTTGAACGGCGCGCCCGTCGCGGTCGCTTCCACGGGAACCACCGACTCGCAGAACACCAACCGCGAAGTGGACCTCGATCTGTTTCCCACCGAGTTATTCACCCAACTCACTGTCAAAAAGACTTCGACAGCCGACATGATTGAAGGCGGCGCGGCCGGCACTGTCGACATGCGCAGCGCCCGGCCTTTCGACAACCCGGGCGCTCATCTGACGTACACGGCGACCGGTACCAAGAATCAAAAGGCCTCGGACTGGGGCGAGCGCGGCGCTCTCATTGCGAGCGACACTTGGGATAACGGTTTCGGCGCTCTCGTCGGCGTAGCCTCAGTTGCCAACCGCATCGACGTGCGGGGATTTGAGACGATCGGCTGGACGAACGCGGGCCTCACGGCCGCACAGTGCGGTGCTGGCAATACCACGTGCAACAACACGGGTGGCGGGAACTGGACCATACCCGCGACGGTGCCGGCGAACGCCGGCAACGGGCTCGTCGCCGGTACGCCGATCGATAACGCGTTCCTGCTCGCTCACAACCCCGGACTCACCCTGCAGCAGATTGACAATGCGTTACTGCCACGGCTCGGCCGTGCCTCGCGAGAATCCGGCGCTCGTGATCGCGACAATGCGGTTGTCAGCCTGGAGTATCGCCCCAATGACTCCCTGCATCTCTATGTCGACTCAATGTACGGGCAC